>Ga0228711_1012722_pt1 | contig 10188 bp, 4 predicted proteins | sample MedpolnodulmetaG_2_FD_177996 | JGI IMG/M metagenome (GOLD analysis project Ga0228711, IMG submission 177996) | Root nodule microbial communities from Medicago polymorpha collected in Santa Monica, California, United States - brown nodules | ecosystem: Host-associated > Plants > Roots > Nodule...
AATGTCTCGTAAACCTAATATGCTATAAGCTATAGTTTCTAACCGTTCATTCAGCAATTGAAACCTTACTGTAACTAAGCAAAATGTCTCCTAAACCTAATATGCTATAAGCTATAGTTTCTTACCATTCATTCAGCAATTGAAATCTTACTGTAACTGAGCAAAATGTCTCCTAAACCTAATATGCTATAAGCTATAGTTTCTTACCATTCATTCAGCAATTGAAACCTTACTGTAACTAAGCAAAATGTCTCCTAAACCTAATATGCTATAAGCTATAGTTTCTTACCATTCATTCAGCAATTGAAATCTTACTGTAACTGAGCAAAATGTCTCGTAAACCTAATATGCTAGTTTCTAACTGTTCGTTCGGTAATTGAAATCTTACTGTAACTAAGCAAAATGTCTCGTAAACGTTATATGCTACAAACTATAGTTTCAATGGATTCATTCATCAATTGCAACATGAAATGAGAAATTGATAGTAATCAACTTGATAACAATTGCATAATGAACAATTTCTAATGATGAAGGAAAAGTGCAAAACCGATGAACAAGCTCATAAACACTTCGTTACTCACAAAAATGCAATATAACAAAGTGAAATTACCTGTAAACCTAATTTTCTATCATTTATAGTTTCAATCGATTCATTCAGTAATTACAACATGAAAATCGAAATCGATACTAATCAACTTGATAACAATTAAATAATGAACAATTTCCGGCAACGAATTGAAATTCGGCGGTGAAGTACCTTGTTACGAACTGCGATGGATGGAGAAGAGAGAGAAGAGATTGTGAGAGGAAGAAGCTTGGAGAGTAAGGGTTCGAGGTTGGAATCGTCGCAGAGAGCTAAACGAGTTAGCATCCGATCCAGCATTTCTTCGATTTCAGAATCGGATTTCGCTCTCAGTGTTGTTGCTGTTGAAGATGAAGATTCCGCCATTTTTGGTTTTCGATTTGATTCTTTTCAGCAACAAAGTGAAACTCTTTCTTCTTTCTGCGCGGTGTGTAGTTGAGAAATGAGAAATTGGAACGCGGTAGTTATTATATATGTGTGCGGTTTTGGCTTGGCTACTTGTGCTCTAAGATAGTTTGAGTCTCAACTTTTGGGTCTATAATAGTCTTTCTTCTTGCATTCACATTCAATCTTCATCAGACAATTCAGAAAAATGAAAATTTTGAATTAACTTTATAAATTAAGGATATGTTTGGATTGAAGGGACTTAATGAATAGAGCGGAATTGAACATAATGAAATGGGATGGAATGGAGCGGAACGAAACAAAAACTATATTCCATTGCTTGGGTATTTTAGGACGGAATGCAACAAACTTTTCATTCCATTGTTTGGAAAGTGAATGGAATGGAATAGATTATGATATTTTTATTCCATTATTACCCTTTATAACGATTACTTTGAATTAAAACACAGTGAAATCTTTAAATTATCTTATTCTCTTTGATTTTGTCATTTTCTGACTTTTAAAGTTAATAAGTTTAGTATGTATGAAGCTTTTCTATTATTTTTAATTTAAATGTAATCTAACACATCGAAAATGCATAGTTTGGTTGATTAGATGATGCACTGGGTTTTTAACAAAGATATAAAAAAGCAATAACACATGAAAATGGATTTTTGATAAAGACATAAGGAACACATGAAAATGTAATTCAACTTATCAAAATCTCATTGTTTGGTTGATGACGTGGTGCACTTAGCTTTAAGAATCAGGAAACGGAAGCAACAGAAAGAACACAACTATACAAGCAACTGAGAAATAGAAAAGAAACGAGAAAGAAAGGGGATGGGGAATTATTTCACTAATGAGATAAAAATAGGGATAAAATACTAATTATTTAATTAAAATGTTCCATTCTATTACATACACCCCAAAATGGGGGGAATGAAAAATATAAGAAAATGGTGGTATGGGTTGGAATTGATTCTATTGAATTTCATATCATTCCATTCATTTTTAACAAATCCAAACAATGGAGCATAACTCTATACCACTCCATTCCATTCCACTCCATCATATTTCATCAATCCAAACATAAGAGAATTTCAACATGAAAGAAATTTAAATTGTCCGATAAGATTGGACGGTTTAGAGCACAATGATCGTGCGAATGTGAGATTTCCCTACCACTACGGAATCTATCCAAGTAAAACATACGATGATACTAGTCTTTGGAATTTTGACATTCTCTTTGGTCATTATTTATTTAATTCTGAGTTTAACTTCGTTTCTTTTTAAATTTGTTTTATGAGTCGAAATGTTGACGATGATCAATGGCATCCCTTCAAAGTAGTAGTTTATGATTCTTGTTCTTCTTAGAGAAAATGGTCTAATTGTGTTTGTCCGTAAAAAGAAAGTGGAATGAATATTACTTTAGCGTTTAGGCGTTTATATTTGTATTTCTTGTTTTTTTATTCAAACTCGTATTAATGAGATCAATCATGGTGTCTCACTCATTAGAAAGAGGAGGACAACAAGCTTCTACTTTATTTTTTTATAGACAAATGCTAGTTGTTAGTTTAATGTTAGAGGGGAGGGGGAAATGTTAGTTTTCGGGGATCGAACCTGAAACATCCATCTAAATCTCATTTAACGTCCGTTTGCTCATCAACTGAGCCACCTACACGGGACAACAAGGTTCGTACTTATGATGGATACTTTAGAATGGGTCAACTAATTTTCAGATTTGAGATATTTTTAATTTTTGGTCCATTGTAGAATTTGTTATCCTTTAATTAACAAATAACACTAAATGTTAACTACTTAATAATACATTATCATCCTTGTAAGCATAGTTCAATTGGAAATAACATTTCAGTATATAAGGGCTAAGATTCAAACCTTAGATTCTCAGTTATTCATTTTAATGAGTAATTTCTAATAATTAGGCTACTTGACAACAAAAAAACATCATCACCCCTAATGCATCTGAAAATACAACTTTTACGATTCACAAAATGACCATAGTCAATGTATGTATACCTTCACGGTGTCAAGGCTTTTTAGATGAACTAGGCATCATCGATTCCCCCTTTAATGATTATGGTACATTCTCACCTTAAACAACATAGGTTTATGAAATTAGTGTTGAGTTTTATGGATTAACCTTAATCAAAAATTAAAATAATAAATTATTATATCAACTATTAATTCTAATTGTAATATTACATTGTATAAAACTATATTTATTAATGAAGTGTAATTAGAAATGGTCTCTGATGGGTTTGGTCATTTCTCATAGTAAGTATGTTGAGATCTCTCTCTCCCCAACGGTGCTTATTACATACCTATTATCCTATTAGATCATATAACTCTCTTATTCTAAAGGCATTATGCAGGCATGATGTTTTCGTTAATCTAGATAGGGTAAAAGTTGCAGAAGAATCCAACGGTTAACCTTCAAAAGGTGAATTTTAATCTAGAGGTTGTGGTGAGCCACCGAAGATGGGGAGAGAGATGAACATTATTTTTCCAATGTGTGATGCTAAATTATATATGGAAAATAAATAATTCTTAAACACCCAAAATTCAATCTAAGACTAGAGAGAAAGAAATAAAAAATGTAGAATAATAGATGTGGCAGATTTGTCATGCTATAGAAAGAGAGAGAAAAAAAATTAATGTGTTTAATGAGTATGTGAAAAATAAGAATGTACAAATATAATTGTTTAGTTACGTATTCATAATTTAAATTTTTAAAAAAAAGCATATATCTTTTAGCACAAGCAATTTCATTACAAACATCAAAACAAAATTTTAATGCAATAAACATGATCCTTGATCATCGAATAAGACTCTCAAGGAATTGAACAAAACAAATACGGGACTACTGTCTTTCAAAAAAAATGAAAGGGGGACAATTTCTTGAACTCTTGTTCTTTCTCAATATACTATTTGAAATTTACACCATAAATATAATTTGAAGTTTTATACAACAATAACATAGATAGTATACCCTAGCTCACATCTCACGTCAACAAAATTAAATTTTGAAGTTTTATACAACAATAACATAGATAGTATACCCTAGCTCACATCTCACGTCAACAAAATTAAATTGAGAAGATAATAAAATCTATAATAAATTATTATTATAAAATAAATAAAGGGTATGTTAACATTGCTAAAAAAAGAAAAATGTCCCTAATAAAACAAGGCACCCATATAACTTGTTGTGAAATTTTGCATACTTTAACATCGAAATAGAACTGGATTCCTCTTTATCTTTATCTTTGTCGCTAGTTTTTTCATCATCAGGATCTTCCTTAGGATTGTTGAAATTGGAAGGAACATTTGTCTCTGGCGCAGACTCATCGTCACCGGAAATCGGACTAGCCGGAGATGGAGAATCTTCTGACGGCTTTTGAAGACTCTTAGGCAACCCTTGTCCATGAGTCACATTTATTTTGAAATGTTGTCCATTTTTGCATTGTTCACCATCATAATCACTAGAGAAGAAGTATGTTGCCCCTTCTTTCAGTAAAGGAACTGCCACTGTGACTGGATGTATATCAGTGTTGGACGGATCAACTGATGACCATTGAATTGTGTCCTTGTCTTGTGCATCATCATAATCACATTGTTTGTATGTGGTGAAATTGTATGTTTGAACAAGAGAGTGGTTATTGTCTGTGTTGAAAACTACATTTGACAAAACAAACCAAGTCAAATTATGTCATGTTAAATTATTTTTATAAACTTCATTCAAACGACAAAATAAATATTGTATATTTGAGAAATGTTAGCAACACACCTTCTAACACACACTTTTCAACACATTCTCTTTGATTGGTTAAAATTCACATGAGACCCACAAAAAGTATATAGGATCCACATGATTTGGTGGGACCCATGTGAATTTTAACTAATCAAAAGGAGTGTGTTAGAAGATGTGTTGCTAGCATTCCTCTTGTATATTTTTCATCCACAATGGTGTTAATACTAGTGATTAGGAAAACACAGACACACTAAGAATACATATAAACATTTCAAAAGCAAATGAGAAATTAACAAACCAAAACCTTAATCCTAAAACCCAACAAATTTCTTCCAAGTTCCAACTATGAAGAATGGTCGAGAATAATGCAAGATCAACAATCATTAAAAAAATCATCCATCAACAAATATGGCTTTATGACTTAACTTAATCACCCCTAATTATAAAGTCAAATGGTTAGGTTCAATTTGACTATTTTAGCTCCAAAACAAATCCAGAAAAGCCCCTCTAATTTTTTTTTCCCTTCATCTCAACATATTGCTCTTACAGTTTTTACATAAAAGAAATTAAAGAAATAAAAACGATTAGCCACTCATAGTATCAAAAGAGAATATTTGTACCAAAAGAAAGGAATATTACAAAAAGGTCCAGCAACTGTCACTTTGGCATTTTGAGTATAAGATAAGATTCTTCTGTTTTTTTCCTTCCTTTTTTACAAAAGAGACAAATGGTAACAGTAATTTTCTTTGTTAATCTGTTTTGCTAAATGGAAGAGTGAATACTTGAGTTTTGAGACCTATTTTGGGAATAATGTGGGTTGTGACAGATTCCAGAACAAGAATAGTACATCCCTTTTCTTAGTACTTCCAATTTAAGCATAATTTTTTACAAATTGATTAAATGCAACACATACCCAAAAGCATCATATAAGTACATCACAGTGGGGAAATAAATAGTATAGTTGAAAGTTTTAACCAATCTAATTTTATACCACTTTCATAAACTTGTGAAGAGAAAGTAGATCCACTATTGCTAGTGTTGACATTTTATTCTAAAAAATGTTTAATTTTGATACACTATTAGTGTAAAATAATTTACACCATCAAACAATCAATCCCAAATGGATTGAAACTAGAATATGTATGCCATAAGAAGTAATTCAGTGCAAAAACTAAAAGCAGATAGAGATCATGTACTATAGGTTATAATTATATCATGATATATGTTCCAAAAAGGTCTAAACATAAAAAAAATAAAAGACATAGTAGACATTGAAAATAAAATCACTTACCCAGGAAATCTCCCAAGCTGAATTGTTTCTTGGCAACCCACTTCTGATAATTAACAGTTGGCTTTTCAAGATTGTCAAACCAGCCTAAAGAATCTCCCACCGTGTAATTTTTGTAAGCTCCAACAGAACCTAAGAAACATGAGAGAAAAAGACAAGAAAGAGTTGAGAATAGAAGAAACCATGATGAGTTTCTTCTATGTTCCATTATTCTTGGGGTGAGTGAAATGTGAATAATGGCAACTAGCAGAGGCAAACTAACAACTAAGTACTAGCTTTTATGACAGGCTCAGTGGATGAGAATGTAGGATTCATATGCTGCCAGCTATGGTTACATGTGATTTATAATTTAAGAAGCCTTGTATTTCTGTTGAATTACTAAAATGCTATACTACTACTCACTGTTTCATTTCATGTCGGTTTTTATTTGTGTTGTGTCCCACAAGCATGTTATTTGGTATAATAGTTATTTTGGTATCTAAATTATTAAAAATATCTAATAACTTAGTATCTTACTTTATAAAATGATTTTAATCATTGAGGAGTCTGAGGAACAATGATAACATTACAGACTATTAGTTGATAGAGTATGAGTCCACTTTAATACATATTCTCTTATAGCTCATTTCTAGTAAATATTTACAATGGAACAGATGAAAATAACACTAATATTTTCTCTTAGCTCATTATATTATATAGTCCTTTATTTTTAATAATTTTAAAGATGAAAATAGTAGTAATTCACTTTGTTTAAAAGAATAGAAAGAAATTTGCAATCGAACAGAATCTCTCTTTTGTGTAAAAGCCAGAAGGAAAACCAAGTTTCAAGCATTAGAAGTTCCCAAGTGCATAGACCTCAAAATTTGGGGTCACATGATTTTCACTCAGCTACAATATACATAGCATCCCAACATGATAAAGCCATAAGGAAGTAGACACGTGGTAGAAGTCATAGCGGTAAGTCGGTGGCATTCTGACAGTGCATGTGTCTCATAAAAATATGGATATATTGGGTGGGGACGTAGGGTATAATAAGGATATGCTTTTGTTTTGTGGTAAATAATTTATTTTGGTAACGAATTATCTCGATAATTCTTTTGTTAGTTAAAATGATCTTTGACATTGAAATACTTCGTTAATATTGTCATATTAATTTTTTAATATACTTATTTATTATCATATTAGTTTTTATAAATACTTACTTATTGTCGTTTTAATTTCTATATAAAAAGATGTATTGTGAATATTGATGAGTTATTTTACTGTTAGAGACTATTTTGACTAACGAACGCATAATTAAGGATTATTTTAGAATTATAATATATTGAATGATTATTATGACTACATATTACACACTTAGAGATGAAAATAACTAATATCATGTTTAATTTTCTAGTGCAATATAAAAAACAAAAATGTTTCGTAAACACTACTTTAAAAATATATCAATTCAGATCAATAGATGATTGATCTAATCCTCCTAAAAAATTGTGTTTGGTTATAATAGCTGAGTTGACTATAATCGTAAATTCAATTCAATTGCATTAACCATATTTTCAATGTGAACAATCGCGAATGTAAAAAAAAATAAAAATTGCAATGTACCATTAATATGTATAATATATATAAGATCTGAGTTCATAAAAGATTGAATTTTCCCAAAAAAAAAATAAGATTGAATTAATAATTGGAGACACTAAACATAACACTAGCATCACCAACTCTAGTCGTCGACATAGATGGTTAATCATTCGATTGAAAATTTTGAGATATAGTAAGTAGATCTTGGATAAAATAACAATCACAATCAATCAACTTTTGCTAAAGGAAACCCCAAGGAAAATAAACATATTGGTTATTGAAAATGACATGAATTTCATCTTTTGTGATATAAAATGCAACAGTCCATTAACAGCTCAGGCATTTGATGTATCTTTGGTCTTTAGTGCAATGTTCAAAATTGTGCACAGCTAACTCAATCATGCACCAAGTAGATATAACTACTTGGGTTTGACTTTGCATTCAACAATTTTGCCCTGAGAGTGATATCTAAACTCCAATGTGCATAATGCTATTTAATTATTGAGTAATGATATTTGAACAACCATTTGCAAACAACTTTTATAACAACCATATTTTCCTCTTTTTTTATTGGTCAAAAACAATGGAGAGAAAAAAAAAAAGTAGAGAGTAAGAATATAATGTAAGTATGAGAGAGAAAGTTGTCTAAAAGTTGTTACAAAATTGTTGTACAAATATCATTTCTCTTAATTATTTCGGCTATCATTTGGATTAACTGTATCAAATTAACTTTTATTCTTATGTGGTGTACTTCAATATTTTTATAATATTATAAGGAAAATACAAACATAAAGAACCAAACAAGACAGACTAAGCATCCTCAATCAAATATATGGTGGCTAAACCTAAGACCATGTCCAATGGTGTTGAATTGCTATGTTGAAAGTACCCTTCAACATGTGGAAGTGCTCCAATGGGTGTGTTGAATGATGATGTGGAAGAAAGAGAGGTTGAATCCATTCAACATGTTTAATCTGACCACGCAGGGACACGTGTCGCGCAACCATTGGCCAGAAACGGCGCGTGTGATACACACGTAGACAACAACGCGTGAGGTTGCAGGGGGTGGAGAGAGAATCAGAATTGTGGATAAATGGGGACACGTGTCCTGTTCTGATTGGCTGTTCGGATTCTTATCATTTTAATAATTGGACCTCAATTATTTCGTTGTAAATTAATTTTTTTTTAAATTTTTTTTACCAAAATTCATAAAAAAAAATTCTCTATAAATAGAGACTTGGTTCATTTGATTTGGACACAGAAAAAAAAAATCAAGTTTTTCACTATCTTAATCTTATTATTATCTTTCTATTAGCAAACTAAGTGAAGTTTTAATCTTGTTTTTAGTGAAATGGATCCCAATAATAACCATTTTAACACCCAAAATTATTCTAATTACCCATTTAACTACCAAAATCCCAACAATTATCAAAATCCAAATCAATTTTCCAACCAACGTCCTCAAAACATACCTCAAAACATACCTCAAAACATACCTAATTTTGGTTTTACACCAAATTTCAACCAGTCATCCTCTGTTCCAAACTTTCATCCATATTATGGATCTATGATGAGATATACATCTCAAACACTCCCGTTTAATGGTTATATGCTAATGGAGATTGAAAATTTTCCCAGTGTTGGTGCATCTCAATTTCCTGAATTTTCAACACAAATAACTCATGGTGGCATGACAGTTGCTAATGAAGTCACTCCAGATCTAGAAGATTCAACTCCTAAGAGCAAGAAAAGTAAGGAACCAGCATGGAACACTCAACAAAATTTGGTGTTAATTAGTGCGTGGATTAGGTTTGGAACGAGCAGTGTTGTTGGGAGAAACCAGAGAGGTGAAACATATTGGGGTAAAATTGTTGAGTATTGTAATGAGTATTGCTCATTTGATTCTCCGCGCGATCTAGTTGCATGCTGAAACCATTTTAATTATATGAGAAAAGTAATAAATAAATGGATTGGTGCTTATGAAGGCGCTAAGCGTTTCCAAGGAAGCGGTTGGTCGGAAATTGATGTTCTGGCAAAAGCCCAGGAATTATATGCATGTGGGAAGAATGTCCAATTTACATTAATGGAAGAATGGCATGCTCTCCGTGATCAACCACGTTATGGTAGTCAAGTAGGAGGAAGTATTGGGTTAGGAAGTAGTGGATCTAAGAGATCTCACGAGGACTCTGTAGGATCTAGTGCTCGTCCAATGGATAGGGAGGCAGCTAAAAAAAAGGTAAAAAGAAAAGCAAGGATGCTACCTTGGAGGAGTAGGTTGAATTCAAAGAAATCAAGGTGCAAGAAATTGAACAATTGAAAGAGTTCACGTTGGTGCAACAGGAGAAAAACAGATTGAAGAAAACGAAACTGTATGTAAAGTTAAGTTCCGAAGAGCATCTCGGTGACCGGAAAAAAGAGCTGTTGGAAAACTTGGAGTGTGAGCTGTTTGGAAATTAATTTCAAGCAAATATTTGTTTGTATTCGGTCAAAATTGTCAGTGATGTCTAGTCACCAGTGTTTGCTTTAATAATTGTCAGTGTTGTCTAGTCCTCAGTGTTGTCTAGTCCCCCGTGACTT
>Ga0228711_1012723_pt1 | contig 10187 bp, 13 predicted proteins | sample MedpolnodulmetaG_2_FD_177996 | JGI IMG/M metagenome (GOLD analysis project Ga0228711, IMG submission 177996) | Root nodule microbial communities from Medicago polymorpha collected in Santa Monica, California, United States - brown nodules | ecosystem: Host-associated > Plants > Roots > Nodule...
AACTAATGTCAAATGAATATCTGTAGAGATATTCTAAAAACCAACTTTCTTTTTTGAACGGGGAAACCAATATTCAAAAGTGATTGAATGTATCTGTAAAATAGTTTATCAGTATATATTAATTAATTTCTCACATTTTATTAACATAAATGTTGTCTTTTTAAATTATTATTAAGGGAAAGGAAAAGATGCACCGCTAGGGTTTGATGTCTTCTTCTTCTTCTTCAATGTCTCTCAATCACCCAAACCTCCTAGCTGTTTCTCCACATCTGTTACTGATTCTGTTATTGTCTTTTTCGAACTTCTACCGCTGCCATGCCTTTTGATTGGCAGTAGGAGCTTGCTGCGCCGACAATCCTGTCACAATCCGCACGGGTGCAACCATTACACCAAGTGAGCACAATTGCACATGCACTAACTTTTGCAAAATCCTTGACTACATCACACAATTCAAACTCTAACGAAGCTCTACTGCAACCGTCAGTTAGAGGAGAGTCAGTCAGTATCCACATATCCCAAGCGCCGTATGAGAAAGGAATCAAAGTATGTAAGAGGAATCTCCGGGGGAGATTGGTATTGAACAAGGACAACAAACCCTATTGATCGAATGAAATTCAACTTAAACTAAAAAAATTATGGAAAGACGACAGGTCCTTGATCCTTGCTATTCTTAGGTAGGGACTACTACGAGTTCTTCTTTGCCTCCGAAACCGATATGCGCACAGTTTGGGCAATGGGAATAATACATATGAAGCCGGGCATTTTGAGACTTTTTGAATGGACAAGGGACTTTAATATGAATCAACAGAAGAACACTCATGCGCAAGTTTTGATCCGTTTAATGGCACTTCCACATGGATACTCGATGGAGAGAACGCTCTGGGAAATTGCGAGTACGATCACAATGTTGTTTTTGGTTATTTTCTGGCGATCATCTTTTGGCGATTTTTAGACTTTTGATGATTTTGTGGCGTTTTTATTGACTTTACTTTTGGAGAATATGTTGAAAATTCAGACTCTTCTCTATCTTGTGGTGAATTTCAAAATATTGTCAATTATGGATGTTGTTGGAATTTTATTTTTACGACATAACTTTGTAGGTAGACTTTCTTTTGAGGAAAAGATAGGCGTGTAGAATTTTTTGCAACGAGTTTGTTTTGTTCAGAGCCTATTTAAGGTTGACGTAGATAGTTGTTTAGGGCCTCGTAGGGTTGATAGTGCGTTTAGGGCCTCATAGGGTTGATGCCTTAATACTGTTCAGAACCTCATAGGGCTGATAGTGGCGTTCAGGGCCTCATAGGGTTGATGCCTCAATATTGTTTAGAGCCTCGTAGGGTTGACAGTGCGTTCAAGGACTCATAGGGTTGAAGCCTCACACAAAGCCTCGTGGGATTGACGTTTTAATTTTGTTCAGAGCCTCATACGGTTGACAACGCGTTTAGGGCCTCGTAGGGTTGATGCCACGTTCAGAACCTCGTGGGGTTCACGTATTTTTATAAGTCAACGTTTAGAGCCCACTGGTTGGGTTGACGTATTTTTCCAAGTCGACATTTAGAGCCCACTGGTTGGGTTGACGTATTTTTCCTAGTCGACGTTCAGAGCCCACTGGTCGGGTTGATGTATGCCTTTTATTCCTGCTAGAGTCAAATATTGAAGTCAACAATAATTTCTAAAGAAAATAGGGTGCCTTGTTAAAAACCTGCAAAACAAATTTCAAAGGTCGAAAACGGTTAGGATAGCTCCGCATTTCATCTTCAAGCTCTTAATGGCGGGACCGTTGCTTTCTTCATTTCATTTGGGCGTGCTGTTTGGTGAGTTCTTTTAGTTTAATCTCGCCCTTAGCGGGCTTGTTTGCCTCCCAAACTTTATTTATCTGAAATATAACGTTACTTCCGAACTTCCTAAATAAAGGAGTCTTAATCATACTCAATCATATTTAATGAGAAGTAATTACTCGTTGTCTTCTCCTATTAACTTGCCCAAATTTTATACTCCCCTTCCTATTCATTCCATTCTCTTATTAGATTTGAAATAACCTTCTTACTTGATTAGCCTGTGCTTTTAATCCATTTCTTCCTTCTATTAGTTTGAAACTAAGTCTCCTACTACTTTTCTTAAATCTAAATGCGCTATTTCCTTATTAGATCTAAACTAACTCGCCCACTTCGCTCTTTTTATTTTACACTCCTTCTCTTTCTCCTACTAACTTGAATTTTAACTTGCTTGGTTTTTTATTTTCTGTCTTTACTTCCTCCTATGAAGTTGGAACTAAGTCTTATGTTCAATTTTATTCTTCTACAAGGGTCTAAAGCTATTAATCCATTATTTATGTTTTTACTAAACAATTAGTTCAGTCTGTAAAGTAAATGATACATGAAAGGGGTTCCCAGGAAAGAGAGGTGGGTCACTTGGACCTCTTAAATACTAAGACTTTCCTCGCCATAATCCTTCATATGTGACCTTTTAACAATACTACACTTTACTTCAGCCACAGAGGTACCTAAAGTAGTCTTTCTTTTATTAACTTGGTCATACCTCTTGTGTGATTACTCATCTTTCTCTCTCCATTAAATTTTCATTGATTTATATTTTTTTACATATATTCAGATTCGGTCCGAAAATACATTGGACAAAGTTTTATTCCAAACCAAAAAGTGTAGATAAAAAAAAATCCTTCATCAAGAAGTGGAAATATATTGAGCAAAAAATATTTTCTTCAAATCAAAAAGTGGAAATATATTGTCTCAAAATATATTAACCAAAAAATATTTTCTTCAAATCAAAAAGTGGAAATATACTGTCTCAAAATATATTGAGCAAAATTTTTTTTCTTCGAATCAAAAAGTGGAAATATATTGTCTCAAAATATATTAAGCAAAAAATATTTTCTTCAAATCAAAAGGTGTAAATACTCGCCCTATTTCTTCTACCTATTTTTCTTATTTGTTGTTCTCTTTTCTCTCATATTACGAAATTGGAACTAACTAGCTCATTATCTTATTTCTTACTTACTCGCAACCAAAGATCATTACTTCTAAAACTTTTGATACTTTGGCATAACACTGCAACAAAGTGACCATTCGAAATCTGAAATTTTTCTTAATGAACGAGCCATTCCTATCGTATATATAAACTCAAGAAAAAGGAGGCATGATAACAAGCCCTAATAATGGAGAAGTAAAAAACCAGGAATTTAATCAGTCCCACATATTCATATAACATGGATATAATAAAAAACAAACATGAATGTTCGAAACAATGGAAAGAACATTAAATAATGATGTCGATTATCATGAGGTGAATAAGAATATCGAAACGAGGAAACCTGACTTATGAATAACGGTGCACATGATTATGGTTGTCAATGCCTCCAAAGTTGATGTTGATACGGTTTCTTGGCGGCATCACCGACGATGGGGTTTGCGTATGCGACATCGAACGGCTTGGTTGCCTCGGTAGGATCGATTTGGGTGTGGCTTGGTTTGGTATGTGCCGGCTACCGTTTTTTGAGATCGTTGGTAGATTTTTAAGTTTATGAGTGTGCTCTAGGTTATTTTTACAGTTTCCCACAAATGGCGCCAACTATACTTGCAAAAGTACAATAATTGACATTAGGATTTAGTATTGTATTGGTCATGATCTGAGAAGCCTCCCAAGAGTGGTATTTATAGCCTCATTTGGGCTTATATTTCTGTGACTTTGGCCCTAAGTAACTTGGGCCCTAGGTTAGTTTCATGGGTTTCTAGATGTTTCAAGAACCATTAGAGGCGGTGCTCATGGTAGGGTGCGCCCTAGGGCACTCAGGCCTTTCTGGAGGGCGCTAGACCCTTTTTGGAGGGTCACCATTCCTTAAAATTATATTTGGCGGTCCAATATTTTATGAGATTTTGGTTGAAAGGGAGGGTTTTTCTTTTCCGATGGAGGTTGTTTATGAGTGGCTTCCAGATTTTTGCTCTCACTGTCAGAATATCGGCCATGATGTCACCGGTTGTGGTTGGTTGTATCCAAGGAAGGAAAGTCAGGTGCCTCACAAGACGGTTGCTAAAGGAAAGGCGAAAGTTCAGTCATGGAAGCAAGCTTGGGTGTCGTTGAAAGATAATCCCTCTGGTGTTGGCTCTTCCACGACCTTTGCAGCCCTTACCGAGAAACATTCCAATGTTGCACCCTCCAAAGATATGGTAGCCAATTCTTTTAGTTTTGCATAGCAAAATGTGACGGACGAAATTCCTTAAGGTGTCTTACCCCATTCGTACAGGCCTATGCTGGAATTGGTAACCGTTGATGCGCACAATGACGTGCATTTAGGTGAAGGGGAGGGAACGATCCCAGTTACTACAGACGCAAGCGTTACACAACTTCTGGTTGTTTCTTTTTCGCTTTCACATTCTGATGAGTATGTTGAAGTGCATGAAGTGGTTCTTGTAGACTCCTCGACATTGATTACAAATGAAAGTGATGTGCCTATTCATACCATTACAAACATGATAATAGCTTCAGTAGACCTACCTTAAAGTTTTAATACGAACCTTGATGATGATGTTTCGGCCTTGGTGCAACATGTTGGGTCCGGTTCTGCCACATGTCTGGCCTCGGATGGAAATGTCAACTCCTTGAATGCGGGTGTCGCTGGCATACAACATTGTAACCCACATATTCAACAAGATTTGGATCTCTGGCAGATGATCAAAGAGTATGATCAACGCTCAGCAAAAACTCTATTTGTTCTGGTCTTGTCTAAAAAGAAAAAATAGATGTCTAAGAAGCACCAGTTTGATGGGAAGCCGCCTTACCGTACCCGCTCCATGGGTGAATCTTTGCCACTTGCCCAATGTATATATTTTTCTAGAATGTTCGAAGTATAGGTAACTCCGACACTAGAGTTACTTTAAGGAATTTATTTTTGTCTCAAAAACCTTTGTTATTATTTATTGCGGAACCGATGATTACTGTGTCACAAATTCCATCTTGGTATTGGAGGAGTATTGGTGTTTTGATGTTTTGTGTTAATGAAAGAAGTCCCTTGATTCGGAATTTAAGGGATCTTTGGGGGAGAGATGTTGATCCTTCTGTTGTTTTCATTTCATATCAATGTATCGTTTTGGAAGTTACTTGTCAACAAAATATTGTCTATGTTGCATCTATTTATGCTAGTACATCGTACTTAACTCCTTGTCAATTGTGGGATGATCTCACTCTCATTCATGGAAGGTATCACAACCCTTGGTTGTTTTGGGGTGATTTTAATGATGTATTGGGTGTACATGAGAAGTGGGATCGTCGACCTCCTCCTTCCACATTGTGTATGGATTTTTTAAATTTGTCAAATGCTAATTTGTTAACTCATCTCCCTCCCTTGGGTTCTTTTCTCATCTGGTCCAATGGTAGGCACCAGGCGGAGAATGTGTCGCTTCAGTTAGATAGAGCCATTTGCAATGTAGACTGGCTAAATATACAGCGTCGTACGAGCTATAATGTTCTTGTTCGACATCAATCTGATCACCACCCTCTTTTAATCTCGGTTGATTATTCTAATGTTAGACATGTTGTTCCTTTCACAAAATTTAAAACTTGGTCCACTCATGAGGATTGTAGGCGCCTGATTTTAGAGAATTGGTCCAAAAACGTCTGAGGTATTGGTATGGTTAGATTGCAACTAAAATTGAAAAATATGAAGCAAATTTTTAGGACTTGGAACCACAATGTTTTTGGGGATGTTGACAGACAGGTGCGCATGGCAGTTGATGAGGTTAATTGTATTCAGCAATTGATTGACACTGTTGGTATTACGGATCAATTATATGCACAAGACCTAGAGGCACAACTTCTCCTCACAAAATCTTTGAATTCACAAGATGTTCTTTGGAAAGAAAAGGCTAGGAATCATAACTTTATTCACTGAGACCTTAATACTTCTTATTTTCACAGGGTGGCTAAGTTGCAGGCTGCTTCAAAGAGTATGCATGTCTTACAAGTTGGTGATATTGTTCTTACTGCTCCGGATGATATAGAAGCGCATGTTCTGTCTTATTTCCAGTCCATCTTTAGTGTTGATAATAATTGTGCGACAAATAATATAGTGGCTCGGATGATTCCCGTGTTGGTTACTGAGGTTGATAATGACATGTTGTGTCATCTTCCTCTGTCTGATGAAATTAAATCTGCTATTTTTTATCTGAATGGGAATGGCACGCCTGGTCCGGATGGTTTTGGTGGTCATTTCTACCATTCTTTCTGGGACATTATTGCGACTGATGTGGTTAATTTTGTGCAAGAATTTTTTTATTACAGGTGTTTTAGCGCAGAATGTTAATTCTACTCTGATTATGCTTTTTTCTAAGGTTACAAGGGGAAATATGTTAGAACAAAATGAGTTTAAACAATGTCTCTTAGGTTTTGATGATAGCAAGGTATTAAAAGTTCAATTGGATATGCTAATATTTGTTCAAGTGTGAAGGACCATAGACTAATATTTATATGTCTTAAAACAAAGTATTTGTTTTGAAAGAACAAATTAGAGCAAAAGAATTTTTAAGAGAAGCCAAGTTGCAAGTCAGAGTCTGAAGACTTCAGAGTCTGAAGACTATCCAAAAGCTGATTGTTAAAGTCTAAAGTTCATCCAAAGTCTAAAGATCATCATAAGCTGAGTTAAAGACCCTGAAGTTAGTTATATTGGTTATTTTAAGACACAAAGATGCAGAAGGGATTAAAAGACTGAAGCAACGAATATTCTGAAGAATTGGAATGCTTTGGATGCTTATTCACATGGAAAGGATAGTGAAGGACAATAGTAAAATTGTACAACCATTACCTCCACTACTCCAACATTTTCTACGAATAGTACAAACTACAAATGTGTCTCTACTGGATTGGAATGGTTAATTCCTCATCAAGGAAATGATTCAAATACATTCCTTCATAGGACATTAATAAAATCAAGCAACAAATCAATGATGATTGATTAAGCTTCTCCAACGACTCTTTGATGTGTTGGCACCTCTCCAACGTCTCTTTCATACCTTTATATAAAGGAATGAAGACTTGAAGACAAAGAGGGACTCTGCAATATTTTACAAGTGCCAAAACTCTATCAAAATCATTGTGCATCTAACACTTAGAATTTTTTTATAAACTTTCATATCTTAGAAATTCTTAGAGTCTTAACCGTTCTGTAGTATGAACACCATTGATTGTATATCAAGTGCTTAACCAAACTTATTCTTTGTAATTTGTTTGTTTATGAAGTCTCTTGCTATTGTGCTTGAGCATAGGAAATCTCTTGCTTGTGTGCTTGAGTATTTGAAGTCTCTTGCTTGTGTGCTTGAGCAATTGTAATCTTGTGTGATTATAGCGAAAATTTCCTTGGAAGTGCAAGGGGGACTGGACTACTTATGGATTGTGGAAGGAACCAATATAATTGATTGTTTCTCTTTCTTCTTTCTTATTTCTTCTCTCTCTCTCTCTCTCTATATATATATATATATATATATATATATATATATATATATACACACATTGTTCCAGAATCTGAAGTCTATTAGACTCTGATCTTTGAACTTAGTTTAAATAGAAGAAAAAGCTAACACAATTCAACCCTTCTTCTTGTGTTTTTCTCACCTTCAAAAGCTATGGGGGATTACCGCCCTATAACTCTTGCTAGTTTTCAATTCAAGATTGTCACAAAGATCACTGCAGACAGATTGGCGACAATTACTATGCGCTTTGTTTCCATTGGGCAACATGGTTTTATCTAGCATCCGAGGCTATCAATTTAATGGACAAACGACAATTTGGTGGTAATGTGGCGCCGAAGGTGGATATTTTGAAAGCTTTCGACACTTTGGATTGGAATTTTCTTCTTTCCATTCTTAAGCACTTTGGTTTCTCTGCGGTCTTTGTAGAGTGGATTTTGGCTATTTTACAATCTGCTCATCTCTCTACTATGGTGAATACTAAGGCGGTGGATTTTTCTCTTGTTCTCGTGGAGTTCCGCAAGGGGATCCCTTGTCTCCGCTTCTTTTTTGTTTGGCCAAGGAGGTGCTTAGTCGGACTCTTTCTACGGCTCAGTCTGGGGGTCGTATCATCCCTATGACATATGCTCGGGGGGGTTGCTTTTCTCACGCATATTCTCTATGCCGATGATGTTATGATTTTTCGCACAGGGACAAAAAGCAATATTAGATGTCTGTTAAATATTTTCAAAGATTATTTGGAGGTGTCGAGGCAGATTGTTAACAATGCTAAGAGTCGTTTCTTCACTGGGGCTATGGCAAGTGCTCGTGTTCAAATGCTGGGTGGTCTGCTTGGTTTTAGCGCAGGGACCATCCCTTTTAGTTACCTTGGTTGTCCTATTTTTAAAGGGAAGCCGAAAATGGCTTATTTTCTTTCCATCACTGACAAAATCAAGGCAAAGCTCGCGACTTGGAAAGGTACAATTCTTTCAATCATGGGGCGTATTCGATTGCTGAAATCTATCATTCATTGGATGCTGGTGTATTCCTTTCATGTTTATATGTGGCCTCGTCGGTTGTTGTGTTTATTAGACTCTTTGATTAAAAAATTTATTTGGAGCGGGGATATTCATTCAAGGAAGGTTTGTACGGTTTCTTGGAAGGTTATGTGTCGCCCGTGGACAACTTGGGGGTCTTGATCTCAAATCCACCCGTATGATCAATGACTCCTTAATGTTGAAGTTAGCCTTGAAGCTTGTATCCGAGGACTCTCAATGGTGAGGTTTATTTAAGCACAAATATTTCAATAAAGGGAGGTCGAGTTTGCATTATTATAAACCCTTTGTTTGGTCTACCATTAAGATGCATGTTGGTACTAGTGAGAATATTAATCATTGGTCAGATAATTAGCTCGGGGAGTCGCTTGTGGGTTTGCTTCAGATAGACGCTATCCATCATGCGAATTTCTCTGGCACGGTTTTGGACGTGATTGTTGATGGCCGATGGAATTTCCCTGACTGCTTGCTGCCCCGCATGAATTATCTTTTGGTCTCAGTGGTTATGCCTGTTTCGCCTCTTCCAGATACTCTTGTATGGCCGCACTCTCCTGATGGTAAGTTGTCTGCTAAGCAAGCGATGCTTTTTTTGAAACCTGTTGCGCCTTTGTTACCTTGGGCGGATATGATTTGGCGGTCTTGCATTCCTCCCTTTCATTCTTTCATTTTTTGGCGTTTGTATCTTGGGAAGATGCCCACGGATGAGAATCTTCGTGCTTGGGGTTGCGTTGTAGTATTTGTCTGTAGTTTTTGTTTGAAGACTGATGAATCGTCGGTTCATTTGTTCCTCCATTGTCCTTTTGCGGTCGAGCTTTGGATTTGGATTTGTGGTAGGCTGAATTGTACATTTGATCTTTCATCAGTTATTATCTGCTTTCGTGCATTCATGTTCCTTGTTCCTCTCAGGTATCTGATACTTTTGTGGATGTCGTTGTCTATACCTTACATATTATTTGGATATCACGAAATTCTTTACAGTTCTATATGGATGTGGTATCTTAGCATGCCGCTAAAGTCCGATTACATGCTTTTGTGCCAATGAGTGGGAATCTATCGGTTGGTCACTGCTTGCAGACGGATGTCCTTCTCATTGGCTCACTTTTTGTTTCTGCGCATCATAGATGCATCAAGGATATCATTGTTGTTCATTGGAAGGCGCCTTCCCCTCCATGGCTGAAGGTGAATACATATGGTTCTGTTGTTGGTAATCACGCGACTTGTGGTGTTTTGTTCCGGGACCACTTAGGTATTTTCCTTTGTACTTTTGCTTGTAATTTGGGCATTGATTCTATTTTTTCCTCGAAGATTCAGGGGTTTCTTTTCGCATTGGAGTTTGCTGCCCAAAACGGGTGGAGTCACATTTGGTTGGAGAGTGACTCTACTAGTGCTCTGATGGCCTTCAAAAAGCCTTATGTGATCCCTGTTTTGATTCGTAATCGCTGGCATAATGCTTGTAGACTAGGCGTGCAGGTAATTTCATCTGATATTTATAGAGAAGGTAACTACTATGCTTACAGGTTGGCTAATATAGGGCACGCAGTCCAGGGTGTTGTTTGGCTATCTGCTTTACCGTCTGAGTTGTTTTTGGATTTCTTTCAGGACATATGCAGTCTGTCTAATTACAGATTTCCCTAGTCTGTTGTGTTTATTTCTTGCATTTTGTTTATGAGGGTTTTGGCCTAAC
>Ga0228711_1012724_pt1 | contig 10186 bp, 6 predicted proteins | sample MedpolnodulmetaG_2_FD_177996 | JGI IMG/M metagenome (GOLD analysis project Ga0228711, IMG submission 177996) | Root nodule microbial communities from Medicago polymorpha collected in Santa Monica, California, United States - brown nodules | ecosystem: Host-associated > Plants > Roots > Nodule...
CTCCACCCCCTTAATTCTAAAATATTCTAATTCCTATCTTATTCTTACTAACTATTAATAAAACCATTTAATTAAATAAACAAATCACATAATCACATAAATCAATTAAATAGGACTCTAAACTCTATCAAAAATAAAATAAACGGGCGTTACAGGGCCGACCCACTCAGACCCATTTATATGAGCTGGCCCACCGGGCCGGCCCATTTGACAGCTCTATACACCTCACTATATAAACCCTACTAATGTGTGTGATCCATCCAATGTGGGACTTCCATTTTTTTCGATTCACGCAACGCCAGTTCTACCTAATTTCCATTTTTTTTTCCTCAAAAATGAAAATTTGTGTTTAATCAATTACTTAATTTCCACACATGTTCCAACATTTTCATTACCCCATTTCAAAGTAAGAATGCAAGCTTCCCTTACCGAAGAATCGATTTAGATCTCTAAAGCAATTAACAACGATGGAAGGACGAGAGTTTGATAAATGGTGGTTAGTGTTCCGATGACTTCAAACCTGGTTTTTTTGTTTGGAGTGAATGTCTAGTTTGCAGGACAAGAATGGGTATATATCACGAGGGCTTAAAGAGTGGAGTATAGTGTCAAGCTTCTTTGTTCCTATTTTGTTTGTATATAGTGTCAAGCTTCTTTGTTCCTATTTTGTTTGTATATAGTGTCAAGCTTCTTTGTTCCTATTTTGTTTGTATCTTGATCATCACGTACCTTTTTTTTTAGAAAAAAAAATGATGTATTAATTAAAACAAGTCATTCCAAAGAAGGTCAGGGGCAGGTAATTCTTCAAGCCAAACTCTATTACGCTGGGCTAAAGCTATCTGGGCCATTTTGTGAGCCGCACTATTACTTGTCCTTTTAATGAAACTAAAACTACAACCATTGAAGTTTCTAGATAGATATCTTATCCCTTTTGCTATATTCCCAACATAGGTTCAAGGTTCCTCCATGTCACTACGAATCTGCTGAATCAAACTCTCCAATCACTCTCAAAAATTACATTTCCGAAACAACAATCAAGAGCTAGATGCATAGTTTCTATACAGTGCTTGGGCTTCAGCTGTCTTCACACAATCAAAACCCTAGGTATTATTTTCTTGCATGTTAGCATCTGAATTAGCTTTAACCCAACCATTTCCTGGTTTACTCCAATGATGAGTGTGTCTTTGCCTTACACGAATTCCAAGTCTAGGGGGAGATAGTTGCAAGTACGATTAGGATGAGCACTCAGGTCCTGTTGGTTAACTTCAAACCGATAATCATAAATGTTGTTGACTGCTCCCTCAATAATCCTTTCCTCAGGCATGTCTACGTTCTCAAACACTTCTTGATTACGCGCGAACCAAATGTCGTAGATAATAGCTGCAATTTGAGTGATGTCTGACACTTTGCCATTATTTATCATATGAACTAACCACTTAGCAAAATCGATGTCAGAGTGATCTTGGAATTTAAATCCCAATTGCGACCCAAACCAAATCCTGGAAACTCCAACGCAGTCTCTGAATATATGATTTATATCTTCAATTTTCATATTACATCTGGGACATAAAGGTGATAAAAGTATCCCTCTCCTACTTGGAGCTTCTCTTGGTTGCAAAGCGTTGTTAAGAATACGCCACAAACGAACTTGATGCCTCAGAACTAGGCATGGCAACAAAACTCATACTCGCGGGTATCCGCCCTAACCAAACCTATTTTGAATGGGTTTGAGTATGGGTTTGGATTTTCCCCGATTTCAAAACACATGTATGGGACGGGGAACGGGGATATAGGTACCCACCCCGAACCTATACTCAAACCCGTCCCGAATGTAGAAAATCAGCTTATTACCCCTTTTATATAAATAGAAACTGAAATCCTAAATCATTTCACTCACATAGTCTGAGTCTCAGTCTTTCAGATGACACTCACTTGATCATAATTCTCTCTTATCTCCTTCCATATCTAACACTCTCAACCTCTCTCTTCTCCATCACCATAGTCATCGATCGTTGTCATCTCTTTTCTGGATAATGCATTACAAGATTGCGCTCGGGGTTGAAAAATACTTTAATTTTTATTAAAAAAATATCCACTGTGGGGAATGGGTATAGGGCGGGTATACTCGAACCCGTCGGGGACGGGGATGAGATTCAATTTCTCATCCCCGTTGGGTATGGGCAGGGTAACCGGTAAGTAAATGGGAGTAGGGTATGGATACGGGGAAGGTAAAACCCGTTCCCAGTCCGTCCCATTGCCATGCCTACTCGGAACAGTCTTAAGGCCCCATATCTTCTTCCACATAGGCCTCATCCAATTATCGTTAGAATTAGAAGGCCCTTGATGAAGCTCCCTATTCCACTGGACCTGAGCTCTATAACCAGACTTGACACAATGTAACTTCTTTCCTTGTCAAACATCCAACATAACCTATCCTCCAAGTTCTATTCAACCAAGGGGATTTGCTTAATCTGTTCAGCTTCAAAATGATAAAGCATGCTATCAATCAAAGGTTTGTTCCAACCTTTAGGCTCCCTATCCATAGGATCCCTAACCAAGAGGACACTAGGAGATCCAATGTCCTGGGTCAGAACTTTAAACCCATTCTGGAACGGGAGCCATTGATCTTCCCAACCATTAACTGATTCCCCATTTCCAACGGTCCAACAAGTACCTTTGTTGATGATCCAGATGTTCTGTTGGATACTCCTCCAAGTATATTTATCAATTCACATTGTTTAAATAATACTCGATCGAACTCTGTGTGTATCATTGTGTTCGCCTGCTTTCTTTTGTATCTATTTTAAAAATAAAATTATCTTATGTGGTTTCCAACGTAGATATTTTTTAATAAAAAATGAAAGAAAGAATTTATATGTGCGTGTTATATAAGATAGATGATTTATATGAAACAAAAAAGAGATAAAAGACACAAGTGTTAGAAATAAATAAGATAAAAGACCCTGAAGTAATTTTGTCTAAGTATTACTCTCTGTCTCTGTTTTTTAACCGTCGTAAGATGCTTGATTTTATTTAACCGTCGTTTTGATATTTTAGGGTACAATTTGTCACTTACACACCTTCTCAATTACTCATACTCCTTTGTAATAAAACTAACTAATCTCATGTGTTTAGAAAAATCAAGTTTGTTAAGAAATTTAAAATGGTTAATTTGTCTTGGAACTTGTGCATATTACATGGTATAAATAAATATTTAATAAATAATTGATGACCAAAATATATAATTAAGGATGACCAAAATTATATATGCATGTTATTCGAAAATAATATTAACCGCATACAGCACGGGACGAATATTTTAATGAGTACACCGTACACACAAATAGAATAAAATAAACCATATTTTAAGTACCTGTAAATTAATAGATGCGCAAGCGGACGAAATTAACTGAATTTAGTAAAAATATTAACAGATAGAATAAAATAAACATATTGCAAGACCTGTCATGCCCCAATTTTGCCCTAGCCAAAAAAATTTCATTTTTTTCTTCTTGTTTTCTAAATTTTTACAACGCAAAAAAAAGTCAACCGTTGACCATAGTCAACCTTTGACCAAAGTCAATAATTTACCAAAAGTCAACTTTTCTAAAAAAAGTCAATAAATTTATTTTTTTGCATCAAATGCATTTCCATGAATATCATTTCCATATTAGCTACTTATATTACAAGTTAGCTTCAAATTTCTCATTTTATGCAAATTTTTATTTATTTTTTCATATTTTATTTTGTTACTTCATTCTCAAGAAAACTCAATTCCACCACACTCAAAATTCCAACTTTGATTCATTTCATTTCTATATCATTTCCAATTACAAAAATCATAACTTTGCACCAATTGTGTTTTCAATAGCACAAATTTCAAATTAAATCCAAAAAACACCAACTTTGACAAATTCACTCCAAATGCACATTTCACTCCCATTTGATTCATTCACCACAATTTGAGCATCTAGAACCATCCTCACACATAGCAGCTCATCATTTTCGTACACCACATCACCCATGACCAAATGCATGACAAAATATCTCATTTTTGTAAAAATTCCAAATTACCCTTTTCTCAACCACTCTTAACCTAATTTTCCACACTTGATCAACAAGTCACTCCCTCTATAAATACCCCATGAGCTCAGATGAAGAGGAGGCTGGAAATTGAAGATAAAAAAAATCACCATTTTCATCAAAAAAATAAAAAATTCTCAAACTACCAGAAACTTTCATTTTTCTTCAATCAAAAGCTTCCAAATACTCTCAAAAGATCAAAAACACAAGAAAAACCACCAAGAACCTTAAAACATAAACTCATCATTGCTAAGAAAAAATTGGATTTGGTTAGAACAATTTGGGGCTCAAACAAGTTGGGTTTCGGAATATTTATGTTACTTCAAGTGTTATAAAGTTTTTCCAATGTTTAGATTTGCTTAAAACATTGTTTTTGGGTTTTTGATTTTTTTTTTTATTTGAAGTTGTTGTTTGCGTCTCTCTATGTACAAACTTCCATTGTGAAATCTAAGCATAGATTCTTGATCAGTGCGAAAATGATTTTTTTTTTATTTGAAGTTGTTGTTTGCGTTTCTCTATGTACAAACTTTCATTGTGAAATCTAAGCATAAATTCATGGTCAGTGCGAAAAATCAAGAAAGATGATATATTCATTTGTGAGTTTTAATGACCGTTTGAGTTTTTGAGTGAAGTGTGTGTTTTGTGTGTTCTTGGCCGCGGGTTCATTTGAAGAAGAAATGGAATTTTTTCTCTCCATTGACCCGTGGGCCCCACCTTCTTTTTTTTGTCCTTTTTTTTTTATTTTTATTTATCTGCAGAGGATGGGCTTTGGGCTTTGGATTTTCAGATCTGTTGATACTTTTCGCTCACTCCTTTTTAGATCTGAATTCCCCTCTGTGACTTTATTTAAATGGTTTTTTCTCAAATAAGTGCTTATTTGAAGAAGTACTTATTTAACCTCTTGAGTCAAATTTTATGCACTTTAAGAGTGTTCTTTACATAGTACTTTATTTAAATAATTGTTTCTTTTTAGAACTGTTTCTTTTTAGAACCCTTTATTTAAATGTTTGTTTATTTTCATAAGTTTCTTTTTATTTTAATAGGTGCTTATTTGAACAAGTATTTATTTAAGTATTTGAGTCAAATTTTTGCACTAACAATGGTGATCTTTTCAGATCTTCTTTACCTTTTTTTGTAGGCCTATTTTTATAAGTCCTTTTTAATTTTTTTTCTTTTACTTTTTAGCTTATGTAAATAAGTGATTATTTGAACAATAGCTTATTTAAGCTTATTGAGTCAAATCTTTGCATTAACAAAGATGTTCTTCTTAGAGCGCCTATTTTTTCTCTTAAGTTGTTTATTTAATTATTTTATTTTATGCTCATTTATTTATTTGTTTTAAGTCTTGCATGCATATTTATTTACTTATGTATTTATTGCATTCTCATTCATTCATTTTCACATTCATATTGCATTCTCTTATCTTCCACCCCTTCATTTTTTCTTTTCATTTTTGGACTGTCCGATGAAATACAAAATTTTTTAATAATAAATATAGTGAAAAAGGGTCGATCTGGCATATGTCTTTTTGCACCCGGATTATTCCTATCCCTGAGGTATGTCTTGTGATCTTGGGTTATCCTCACTATTTAATTCAAATTTTTCTTAATAATAAATATAGTGAAAAGGGTTGATCTGACGTATGTCTTTTTGCACCTGGATAATTCGTATCCCTGACGCATGCCTCGTGATCTTGGGTTATCCTTACTATTTAATTTAAGATATTTTAATAATAAACATAGTGAAAAAGGGTCAATCTGACGTATGTCTTTTTTGCACTCGGATAATTCCTATCCTTGACGTATGTCTCGTCATCTTGGGGTATCCTCACTATTGATTCAAGATTATTTTAATAATAAATATAGTGAAAAGGGGTTGATCTGACGTATGTCTTTTTTCATCTGGATAATTCATATCTCTGACTTATGTCTCGTGATCTTGGGTTATCCTCACTATTGATTCAAGATTATTTTAATAATAAATATAGTGAAAAAGGGTTGATCTGACGTATGTCTTTTTGCACCCGGATAATTCCTATCCCTGACGTGTGTCTCGTGATCTTGGGTTATCCTCACTATTGATTCAAAAAAAAATTAATAATAAAAAGAATGAAAAAGGGTCGATCTGAGGTATGTCTTTTCGCACCCGAATAATTCCTATCCTTGACATATGTCTCGTGATCTTGGGATTATCCTCATTCTAAAAACCTTAAAACCAATCCAACACAATTAAATTCCTTTTTTAAGAAAAAAAATGGATAATGTTTTATCCATTCCTCCGACACATGCAAAGCTTAAGTCTCCTAATGCGAGCACACAAGTTTTTGTTGTATCGGTGGGATGAGACATAAACATTATTCATTAATATTTTGTTTTCTCAACCGGATATTATTTTATCCATTCTTCTGACACATACACATGCTTAAGCCTCCTAATGCGAGCATACAAGCATTGATCCTATCAAGACCTGTATGTCTATGGCGAGGTTAGCAGAGATCTACAATGAGCAGATTGTCAGATTGCATGGTATCCCTTCTAGTATTGTGTCAGATCGAGATTTGAGGTTTACTTCTAAGTTTTGGGAGAGTTTGCAAGCGGCTTTAGGAACTAAATTAAGACTGAGTTCTGCTTATCATCCCCAGACTGATGGGCAGGCGGATAGGACTATTTAGAGTTTGGAGGATTTGCTAAGAGCTTATGTTTTAGAACAAGGTTTCAGTTGGGTCGAATGTTTATCGTTGATTGAGTTTACTTACAATGACAATTTTCATTCTAGTATCGGGATGGCGCCGTTTGAGGCTTTGTATGGTCGAAGGTGTAGGACGTCGTTGTGTTGGTATCAGTCTGGAGAAAGTGCTTTGTTAGGACTGTAAGTTGTGCAAGAGACTACGGAGAATGTTAAGATGATCCAAGATAAGATGAGAGCATCTCAACATAGGCAGAAGAGTTACCATGATAAGAGGAGGAAGGATATTGAGTTTCAGGTTGGTGATCATGTGTTTTTGAGAGTGAATCTTGTAACCGGTGTTGGACATGCTTTGAAGTGTCGGAGGCTGACAACACGTTTTGTTGGACTGTTTGAGATTGTTGAAAAGGTTGGAGCTGTAGCGTATCGGATTAAGTTACCGTTGTTGTTGTCGAATCTTCATGATGTGTTTCATGTATCTCAGTTGCGAAAGTATGTGTATGATGCGTCTCATGTGATTCAAGTGGATGATTTGGAAGTAAGGGATAATTTGATCGTTGAGACTTGGCCACTTAGGATTGCGGATCGGGAGGTGAAGCGTTTGTGAGGCAAAGAGATCGTTTTGGTGAAGGTGATTTAGGTTGGAGTAACTGGTGAGAGTGCTACCTGATAACCGGAGAGTATGATAATGGTTTCGTATCCGGAGTTATTTTCTCTACGTAATTTTCGAGGGCGAAAATTCTTTTTGGTGGGGGAGAGTTGTAATAGCCCGATTTTCGCTAGAATTATTTTATTTAATCATTACGTGTGTTTTATGTGCTTGTGTGTGATTAATTGCCTTTGCGTGTATTTTATTCAGAATTAGTGGATTTTGGCTTAAGAAGGGTATTTTAGTCATTTTGGACTCAAGGGTATTTTGGTCATTTGGTGAGGAAGGGTAAAATAGTCATTTTATGTGGAGAATTATTTTTGGTGTTTTAAGTGATAGTAATTATTCTTACTAAGTTACTAGTGAGTTAGGGTAATTATTTAAAGACGGTAATTATTCGTTATTTTGATGGTTTAAGTGTGTAGTAACTTTGGTGAATTAGTTGGTAAGAATGTTGAGTCCATTAAGACAATTAGAGACTAAGTCCAATTATGTGGATAGTATATAAACACTACACTTGTCAAAGAATTAGGTCATTACCTTCATTCACTCGTTTCACAAAAACATTTTGAGATAGAGAGAGAAAGGAGATCTGGAGGAGAAAAGATGAGTTTAAGGGAGAGAGCTTGGGATTGGTGTCTAGGAGCTAAATTGAAGCTAGGGTTTGGAATCTTGAAGAACTAGAGGTAAGGGGATGGTTTCTCTTCATCAATTAATCATAATCTCTTAGTTTTCAATGATGGGTTTAAGTGCTTTTGTGATGATTGTGAATTTTTGTGGTTTTGAATGATAAAATTCATGCTCCTATTTCATGTGAAATTGTGTCTATGATAAACTTCATGAAATTGTTGTGTTAAGAGCTTAAACTCCATGGTGGTTGTTGATGTTGTTGAGTTGTTTTGATGAATTTTGAGTAATTGAGTGTGAATCATGAATTGGTGGTTGATTATTGTTGAAACATGTTTGAATTCAATTCATTAATGTTTATTTATGTTTGTATGTTGATGGGATTTGATTTGGTATGGTTGTTTTGAAGTTTGAATGAAAAATGAGAAAATGGTGGTTTTTGGTGAAAATGGGCTAGATGATGATTTTGAGATGAATTGATGTTATAATCTGATGTTTGTTGTTGATTTAAATGTCTTTTTATGTTTGTAATCAAGTGTATAAGTTTTGGGGTTGAAATTGGGGTCAAAGGGATCAAAATTGGGGATTTTGGGTGAAAAATGGTGTGTTACCGTAAAAGAACAACCAGAGCAGGGGAACTGTTCTGAAGAAAACTCGTTTAAGCGAGTTGCCCAGTGACAACAACCCATGTGTTGGGTGTTCCAGGCTTTAGGGGATCGATCTAAACCGTTCCAACCAATTTTTTTTGATGTGATTAACTGTATTTAAACCTTTGAAAACATCAATTGAGTTAGATTGAACTTGGTTTTGTGAATCATATCTTTAACTTTTTGAAAATGGTTCAAGAACGTGAATTTTTCAAAAACTTGTTTTCTCAAGGAAAAAGGGTAGGACTAGGATTGTCGATTATAGCTATGATTTATAAAATTGTTTTGGATGGTGTTCATTAGACTTAACTTGGTTTTGCTTTGAAAACTTTATTTCCTTTGAAAAATGGCAAAATGAGACGAACATAGGTGAATTTTGGAATTTATCGGGATTGGCCTATGAAACGTATATATATATGCTACTGAACTCATATGTGAATTGTGTATATACTCGGTTGGGGCGTTTGAACTTGTTTACTTTGATTTTAGTGGGATAATCCGAATTTGCTAATTTTCAAAAACTTAGACGAACTTTGCCAAATCAATACTTTGTGGTCGGATAACTTGTAGGAGAATTTGAATTCATGTTAGTATGATTGAATGTGAATGAGTTGTTGAAGATTGGGTGTTTGAATTGATAAATGTCATGATTTGGCTAATTGTCTGTCTTTGGTGAAATGTGGGTTTGAAACTTTATCGTTTCTTTAAGGTGTTAAATGTTGATGATGATTATTATGTTGATTGTTTTGATGATTATAAATTGTTGAATGGATGATGACTTGTTGATTGTATGTATGTAAGTATTTGATAATGCAATTGTTGGTGATTAACATAAATGCGAGTTTATTATTATGTTAAAGTATGTGAAGTTGAATCGTGCATTGTCGAGTCCTTACTTGAAGCTCATGCATTCATAGTCATATGAGCCGACTTGAAGTATGTAAATATGCGGGTTGAAATGTGGGTTGCTTATTATGTCGATAGATTCAATAACGGTAAAATTATCTCTGGAATCCTATGGTACTGATGAGTCAATAAATTAGTGTTTTTAATATGTTATTTAAGTCTATTTTATTTATATTTGATTTAGTTTTATTTAATATTATTTCCTTTTAGAATTATTTTACTTCAATTGCAAGTTATTATATTTCAGGAACAAATATTCAAAAGATTTAGTCTTAGAGCAAAAGAAAGGAGAATTGGAGCTTATTTGTGCCAAAAATATGAAGGTCTCATACAAAAATATATTGTGCAAGAATTCATGCCAAAAATATGTAGATCTCATAACAAAATATATTGTGCAAAGAATTTGAAGATCTTGTGCAAAAATATAACAAAGTGGCGCAACCCTTTTACCCTTTTGCTTCTTTGACAAAAGCTGCCTATTTTAGTATTTCTGACTTAGAGCCCATGGCTTCTTGTGCAACAATTTAGTGATTTAATTGTTGGGGCTCAAGTCAATGTTAGACTATAAATAAAGCAGCCCTCTAGTTTGTAA
>Ga0228711_1012735_pt1 | contig 10179 bp, 9 predicted proteins | sample MedpolnodulmetaG_2_FD_177996 | JGI IMG/M metagenome (GOLD analysis project Ga0228711, IMG submission 177996) | Root nodule microbial communities from Medicago polymorpha collected in Santa Monica, California, United States - brown nodules | ecosystem: Host-associated > Plants > Roots > Nodule...
TTGTATGTAAATTTGGTTCTTTTAAAGATGGCTGATTATTTTATGGGGAATTTTTTTATCAAAACAAAAGAAGTTGTATATAAAAAAAATAAGACTTTTTGAACACGTGGTTTTCAAATTATTATATCATAAACTATTGTAGAGTTTGATCACTCTGTGTCTCATATGGAGGCCTATTGATGATTTTTTTTTGAGTTATATGTCTATTATTATTAAATTATAACTGTATTTTGAAATTTGAGTATGTATTTTTGCTACAAATTTTAGTACGAAGTCTTCTTCAGTTTTGTTTATAGGCAAAGTTATGGAGGTATTAAAACTTATACATTGCCACTACATGGCAACCTAATCATGCATATTGTGGTTTAAAAATTAATATGATAAAAATATAAAAACTGTGGTTGAATGTCTGTCTAAAGTCTTTTTAGAAATTCAGTATGTATGAATTAAATTAGGTTTATATTGTATTTATCTATTGATTCATTCTCAGACAGAGTCTTCCATAATTAGTGTTTTTTACGGGTGCAATAATTAGGTTGCATACTTCTTTTATGCATCTTTTTTTTTCAACAAGTTTTATTTTATGATTTTTTTACGACAATGAGTTTGTTTTTCAAATTGTTTATTTGATAATTTTTTTCTAATTAAATATTAATAAGCCACTAATTTTCCCCTAATATCACATTGTTTGTGTAGCCTATTTGTGTTTTTTTATAAGCTACAAGTAGACAATAAAACGGTGAAAAAATAACTGAAGTCTATATACACATAAATCTTGCCTAGAAAAAAGGCAAAAGAAGATAGAAAAACAAAACAAAATTAAAGAGTATCATGATATAAAAATCACTTCTAAACCGTGTATTATAACTAGGGTTTGTCTAACATGTGCAACATTGCATATGTTAAAGTTACTAAAAATAGTAAATTTTTATTGAAAATAAATAACTATTTATTAAAAAGTTATGTATTTAATACAAAATATACAAGTTCCAATGCAAAGTTACTATTTAAAACTTCTTAACATGTGCAAATTTGCACATGATAGAAAAACTCTTATAACTATAATGACTTCTAGGGTGAGAGCTTTATTAAGTTTCTCGCCCGTAGAAATGAAAAAGTATCATTAGATCTAATTGATAGGTTAGATTTGTTAAAAGTAAAAACGAGAACATCTATATATTTCAATGCACAATCCAAACCCTATCACTTTCCCATATGGTTCCTCTCCAATCACAATCTTTTTTTTCAAGAGCCTTTATATGTGTTAAACCAACCAAAACAAAACTGAAAAGAAAATCATCTTTATTTATAATGTGTTATCATCGTTAATTATTATTACGAGTTTCTGTTGTTTGGACGCGTATTTTTCCTACCTTGATTGTTAACATGTATTTCACCACTCACACATTCATTCCAAAAGGCAATCAAATTAACTTCTTTTTTTATACAAACAAAAAGAACTTTTTCCTTAAAAAAGAACTCAATTTTTTCATCAATCTGCCGGAAATAATTATACAAAGTCATACCCATTTTGTATTTTTATTTAAAATCTAACCACCACTATTATACTAAGTTTTTTTTTCTTTTGAAGAATCCAACATGAAATTAACATATATAGTTACCATCCAAACATAGAGTTTGCATGAAGTCGTAACCAACAAAAGTCATACACATGTATCACAAAGACAAATCAGCTAAACAAAAAGAAAAATAGCTAAGTGAGCTTTCCAAGATAAATTACGAGATTTACCCGGCAAACATACAAATGACACATTACAAAACATATCTTTAAGATATTATACTGATGTTGAGAAGCATCTTAGAACCAATTGTTATGTCGTCACAATTTTGATTTTCAACGAGTCATCTATGACCATTTTATGAGGAATAAACAGTAACATTAGTACATAAACTATCACTCTCTCACCATAAATATGAAGAAGAAGTAGCACAGTTAATATAAAAGTCAGGGTCAATCTTTATCTCGAGTGGGAGTTTATCTTCCTAAGCCCGTGTTCACGCATGGACAACTCTATGTCGCTGTCTCTCGAGTTACTTCTAGAAAAGGTTTGAAGCTGCTCATCTTGGACGAAGATAGGGTTGCCAATGAACCGAACCAACTCGAATATAGTTCGAAATTCGACTCGACAATTGGTCCATTGAACTTGGTTCATGTAAATGAGCCGAACTTGAGCTGATAATTAAGTTCGTTAATTAAATGAGCTGAACTTGAACTATAGATATGAGATGACTCGATTATATATATATATAAACTTTTAATTGTTGTCGTTACATTTCTCCTTTTCTTTTTACCCATCCGTTCCACTATCTAGGGAGTAGGAATTTCACTTATTAGCCTAAGAGTCTTCATTTCCTTAATTCCTTTAATAATTATTCCATTTTCCAATTCCACCAAAACATAAAACGTTTTCTCTTCTTCTTCTCCGACGGCCATAGGCAAATTCATCAAGGGGCATGGCTCAATCAAAAGATAAAGTCATTCCTCTCCTCTTGTGGCTATACTTTTGTTTCATGTTACTTTTCTTAGTTTGTCTCTCTTATTGTCTCTCTTATTGAAGAATGATTGTGTTGCTGACATGTTGACAAATTTTAAGAATGGTTATATGAACTTTATGTTAAAATCTTTGAACGCTGATAACATCTTTGGAAGGAAACAGATTCCAAAGACTCCTCAAGTTTCTAAGGCTTATGCCAGTGATGCGTTTGAGGTTAAGCTCATATATGAGATTTCAAAGGCCTTGGTGGCTTTTCATGAACTATTTCCCATGCAGTAACATGTATTTCTATTCTTAATTTAATATGATTTTTCATGTTTTCTTCATCTAAATTGTGAGTTTTCCTTTCTTTTTACTCACTTGCTAAGATTTATGTCATTGGATGAATATTACACAGAAATTATTGAGGTATGCCCCTATAATCATTGAATTTTAATTCAAAATTATTATTTTTTTAAAAAAATTAATATAAAAGGTCAATGATCGATAATTTTGATTTATTTTTGACAAAAAAATTGGTCTTTATGTGAGTTAAGAAATTGAACTGAACCTAACGAACCGAACTGTTCGCGAACCTTAAACGAGCTCAACCGAACTGTTCGGAAGTTTTTTTTTTTTTTAATTTCTTTGTAAGGCGTACTGTTCATTACAGGACATGCAATTTCTATATAAGCAGATCATCCTGCCATTGACTTTTAATTGATGTACTTTTCAGGTATAACAATACGTGGAACTTTTTTTTTTTACATCGTTGTTACCCTAAAATACAATATTTACATTAGACCATTGGTTTTGTGACAAATAAAAACAAATAACAATCGGCGTTTCTGTAGCCCAAACTATATTTATACACACCCGTAAAAAATTTAACGTCTGCATTCACAGACTAAGTGTATACATCTGACACTAACTATTATATAAAAAAATACAAATTTTTTAGTTGTTATGATTAATAAAATACATTATGTCAACAAATAATAATATACAGTACGTTGGCGTATTTTTTGCAAAAATATTACATATGCTAAGTTTAACATTGAGTACATCTCATACTACAAAAAATTAGTATAAGTTTAAATTCAAATACTTTAATCGTTATGTGCAATGTTTAGATATTTCAAAATACATACAAAATTAAGATGATATTTTTTCTATGTCAAATTTAAATTATAACCACACTTATAACCTTAAGATAACATAATATAAAATCTATACATTTGATTAATAAGCACGGGTCACTATACTAGTTATAAACAAAACTCAACTTTTTAAATACATTAAATAATTAATGTATATAATCTTTATTATAGTCTGGATACTTTAATTATTCAATATATTTAAAAATTGAAATTTTGTTTAAAACATTGATCGGATAAAGTAGCACTTTAGAGCCTCCTTCACATGTATGATTATGTTTTTTTTTCTTGACCGGGTAAATGATTTTATTACAAGGATCTGCGTATGAACGAGGATATAGAATTGGTTTTTCTACCTACAAACAAATTCCCATCCTAGAAAAGGTCACACCCAACGTGACCATGCCCGGCTCCACAAATAAATACCAAAATTTCAATAGCAAGACAATTTCAATTTTGCCACTCCCCACATCAGTACCTCACACTCTTCTGCGATGACTACTGAAAACCATCTCCTTCAAGATGAACTAGATGATGAAACAATGATTGGCCAAGATAATATTGATGCAAATCAAGGGAAACATGTCGCAGATGAAGAACATCTGCATGCCTCCAATGAATATAAGGAGGACATGATCACTTAGCTTCATCTTTGAAGTTTCTTCAACTATCATTATTTTTTATGGATGCTCTCTTAGACACTTCAATCCTCTCTTGGAATATAAGAGGTGCCCAAAATAATAATGTTAGAAGACAGCTGAAGAATATAATAAGGAAGTACAACCCCGCTTACCTAGCCATTTTTGAGACTCACATACCTTTTGCTAACTTATCCACCTTTTGGAATAATAATGGATACACTCCTGTCCATGTTATTGATGCCAGTGGCCATTCGGGAGGAATATGGCTCATGATACAAACTGCTACAACCACCATCTCAACTGTCCTAGACTCTAACCAATACTCCATTACCTTTACTATAAGCCGCGGAAACGCAATCACCACTTGTACATGCGTTTACGCTAGTCCTAACCCCACCATGCGCTCTAATTTTTGGAACTATCTCACAAACATCAGTCATACTCTTGCTGGTCCCTGGATGCTTATTGGTGATCTTAATGAAACTCTTCTGCCAAGTGATTGGGGGGGGGCATTTTTCAACACAACAGAGCCGCTCAATTCTCAAATTTTATGCACAACTGCAACCTCCTTGATCTTACAACCATAGGTGGCCACTTCACTTGGCACCGTAACCACAATGGAATTCGAATTCTTTCCAAAAAGCTTGACAGAGGCTTGGCTAATGTTGATTGGCGCATTTATTTTCCAGAAGCATTTGTGGAGGTCATCTCCAGATCATATTCATATCATAACCCCCTTCTTCTCCGCTTTGGTGGACTCCCCTCAGCGAGAGGACCAAGACCCTTCCGCTTTGAAGCCGCTTGGATTGATCACAAAGATTATGAAAATGTGGTAAGAAATTCTTGGAACTCATCTAACCATAACACCATCATTGCTTTACATAAAGTAAAAGAAAATTCCATTACTTTTAACCATGAAGTTTTCGGCAATATTTTCAAAAGAAAGAAGCATGTGGAGAGTAGGCTCAAAGGAATCCAGAACTACCTAGAGAGAGTGGATTCTCTTAGACATTCACTCTTAGAAAAAGAACTCCAACAAGAATACAACCATATCCTCTTTCAAGAAGAAGTGTTATGGTACCAAAAATCTCGTGAAAAGTGCGTTAAATTTGGAGATAAAAATAGTTCTTTCTTCCACACTCGAAGAAAGAAAAACAAAATCCATAGGCTTCATCTCCCAAATGGAATTTGGACAACAGATAGTGATATTCTTCAAAATGAAGCCCATGATTTCTTTAAGAATTTTTTCACCAGTACCCAACCCCCTCACAGCCGCATTTTCAATGTGGGAAATCAGCCTATCATTGACGACCTAGCCATAAATTCCCTCACCAAACCTGTCACCAAAAGTGAAGTCCTAGCCGCCCTTAACTCAATGAAACCATACAAAGCTCCAAGACCAGATGGATTCCAATGTATATTTTTTAAGCAATATTGGCACATTATCGGAGATGATATTTTTCATTTGGTGAGTATAGCTTTCCAAACAGGTGTATTTGATTCAACTATATCAGATATTATCATTGCCCTCATCCCCAAGAGTGACCCTCCCAACACCTTCAAAGATTTTAGACCCATCAGCCTGTGTAACATTGTCTATAAGCTCGTCACCAAAGTCTTGGTTCACCGACTCAGACCGATTCTAAATTCTATTATTGGCCCTTACCAAAGCAGTTTTCTGCCTGGTAGGGGAACAATTGACAATTCTATTGTTTTGCAGGAAATTGTTCACTTTGTGAGAAAATCAAAAAAGAAGAAAGGCTATGTGGCTTTCAAGCTTGACCGAGAGAAAGCTTTTGATAATGTCAATTGGGAATTCCTTGATGATTGTCTCCATGATTTTGGATTCCTTGATATTACCATTAAGCTTATTATGCATTGTGTTTCTTCATCCACTTTCTCTATTTTATGGAATGGAAACAAATTGCCTCAGTTCAAACCTAATCACGGCCTTCGCCAAGGGGATCCACTCTCTCTATACCTTTTCATTATTTGTATGGAAAAACTCTCTATGGCTATAAATAATGCGGTGAATCAAGGAAGATGGGATCCTATTCATATCACTAATTCAGGGCCCCAGTTATCCCATCTCCTCTTTGCGGATGACGTTCTACTGTTCACCAAAGCTAAGGGCTCTCAATTTAGATTGGTGTCTGATTTATTTGATGGCTTTAGCAAGGCTTCAGGTTTGAAGATTAATATGTCCAAGTCAAAAGCTTTCTTTTCTTCAGGTACTCCTCAAGCAAAAATCAGAAAGCTCGCCACCATATCCGGAATCCGCAACACTACATCTCTTGACAAATACTTAGGCTTCCCAATCCTAAAAGGGCGGCCTAAGAGGAGTGATTTCTTATTCATCATTGAAAATTCATGTTCAATCAGACAAATAAGAAGGAGGCAGCCATAGAAGAGTGAGCAGCTGCATGGTCCGCAACCCATAATTTGGAAATTCATCTAGGGTCTAAACTTAAGTATAGATAATGTAGAAAGATGCAATGAATGCTCTGTTAGGAATTTATCATTGATGAGTATTGTTTTAAAAAAAACATTGTCCTAGTTCTTTTAAAGAAATAAATAGATGTAATGTATTGGATATAAATATGGGACGTTACAATCAACATATGATAAAAAAGAACCATTTTCAAATTGATAGTGGCAAACAAGATCTTAGTGCTTTTTCAATACCTATGAACATACATATGATTTTCGTTAAATGACTTGACTTTAGGCTTGTGGAAATTTATTGGAAAATGTTCGGTAAAAACCGAGATAACATGCCTTTTCAGTTGCAAGAGTGTTTTCAGAAGAAAATGACAACTTGTTTGAACGGTAGTTAACTACCATTCAAAGTAAGAGTGTTTTTTTTTCTTCGTTATGTGTTAGTATATGCAAATCTGGAGCGGCAGCTAACTATTATATACTAGCAAACGGTAGTTAACTCGTTTATGTATTTTCGTCAATTTAGGGTGTCTTTTTTGGTGGTGGTCGGGGTTTGAACCCGTACCTTGCATATTTTATGCATTGTCCATACCAACTGAGCTAAGCTCACGAGGACCAGTTTAGGGTGTCTGAGAGCAAGTAATGGGTGTCTAAAGAGCAATTTAAAAAAATGATGGACCAAAATATATAAAATCAATATGGAGTTTGTTACCGGGCCTGGACGGGTCATAGACAAAGCACTCTTTTAGCTTATCTCTTATTTATTAAAGTTAACCTGAAAGCTAATTGTTGCCCTAGATTTAACCTAACCCTAATGCTTAATTTTACTGTATTACCCCTATTTAATTATGAACCCTATCATATGTATGTTCAAATTGGCCATATTTTTTGAAGTGTTCTCAACAGATCACACCTATCACCTATTTTTTTTTTTAACAAAACAAATCGGCCCTATTTTTTTAAAGTGTTCTCAACAGATCACACTTAATCTCCTACTTTTTTGAACAAAACAAATCTGCCCTATTTTTTTGAACAAAACAAATCGCTTTCACATCTCTTATCTCTTATTCCTTAAAGTTAACCCGAACGCAAAATGTTGCCCTAGATTTAACCTAACTTTAATGATTAATTTTACTGTATTACCCCTATTTAATTAACCCTATTTAATTTAATCAAAATGTTATTTTCAAATACTTCTGAAATCTCTTATCTCTTATTCCTTAATGTTAACCCGAACGCAAAATGTTGCCCTACATTTAACCTAACTTCAATGATTAAATTTACTGTATTACCCCTATTTAATTAACCCTATTTAATTTAATCAAAATGTTATTTTCAAATACTTCTGAAATCAAAAACAACAGATCACTCCTAAATCCAATCCTATTTTCGCTCCTATTTTTTTGAAATAAGAGATCGCTCCTATTTTGTTAACAGATCGCTCCTATTTTTTTTGAAAAAACAGATCGCTCCTATTAATCCAATCCTTGCTTAACAAATTATCCTTTATATTATGCATATATTCAAACAAATGTGATTTATGAGAATTGAATCTTGGATCTCTTTCTTACACTCATTTAACGTCTCAACACTTTAGCTATTGGGTAACATTTTTGCGTGACTTTTCGATATTAACCCTAGATTTAATTTATGCAAAATGTCATCTCTTATCTTTAAAAGTTAACCCGTGACGTAGTATTAACCCTAGATTTAACTTAATTTTTTCGTGTGACTTTACTATATTAACCCTAGATTTAATTTATGTAAAACGTCATCTTTTATCTCTTATTTCTAAAAGTTAACCCGTGAAGCAGTATTAACCCTAGACTTAACCTAATTTTTTCGCGTGTCTTTACTAAATTAACCCTCTCTTATTTCTAAAAGTTAACCCGTGACACAATATTAACCCTAGATTTAACCTAATTTTTTTTCGTGACTTTACTAAATTAACCCTAGATTTAATTTATGCAAAATGTCATCTCTTATTTCTAAAAGTTAACCCGTGACACAGTATTAACCCTACATTTAACCTAATTTTTTCGCGTGTCTTTACTAAATTAACCCTCTCTTATTTCTAAAAGTTAACCCGTGACACAATATTAACCATAGATTTAACCTAATTTTTCGCGCGACTTTACTAAATTAACCCTAGATTTAATTTATGCAAAATGTCATCTCTTATTTCTAAAAGTAAACCCGTGACGCAGTATTAACCCTAGATTTAACCTAAATTTATCTCGTGACTTTACTATATTAACCCTACATTTAATTTATGTAAAACGTCATCTCTTATCCTTATTTCTAATCCTTATTTCTAATCTTTAAGTACAATGCAAACCTAATTTGCATACCCTAACCCTAATTTTTTTTGGAGGGAACACGTGATTCAAGACACACTAATTTTCCATCTACTATCCTTTACTAGACCATCCACCCGTGCTGCTGCACGGGTCATATCGATTGAAAACAAATCATGCACATAAGCTTCCATTAAAGTGCTTGCGGTGCAACATACAATGTTTGTAAGAAAAGTAAGATAAAAAAATCCTTCATGTGGGTAGATTGCGGAAAATCTCCTTGTAAACTACATTATAATAGCTTTCAATGCGTTGACTATCTCTGGGAAAGAAAACATGCAAATAACATTAAATTAAATTAAATTGCTTGCGGTGCAAATTAAGATGTTTAAAACAAAATTACAATAAAAAAAGCCCTCATGTGGGTAGACTGCGGAAAATCTCCTTGTAAACTACATTAGAAGTGCTACTCATGCTTCGACCATTCTCATCGGTCATTAAAATTTTCAAACCACTCCTGGAGGTCACTTTGGATATTGCGACATAAAGTTAACCATGAGAGAACACGGGTTGAGGAAGGTACACAACAACTTGGTTTAGTGATTGTCATTGCAAAACAAACAGATATAGGAAACTGCCTACGTTGGAATTTAAACGGTATCCTTGTATCCGACGGTGCTAGTGTTAGCCTAGGTATATATACCTTGTCACCAATGTTGCTACCTGTTATCACCTTTCCTTCAAGAACATATCTACCCATCTTGGTAATTATCAACCTAGTACCATTGCATAGGCCTGCTGATTGGTCCAGATTTCTCAACAACATGACGGGGACTCTCACTTTTAACTTGGTTTTGTGATTAGGAAGACCGGATGCAGTAATGGTGTTAAGAAATTATGGTGTGTGCACATCATCCGGCCTATTAACCATGGATGGGTTTGCTAATGGGGAATCGCAGCTTAAATATGTTATTTCTTCTCTAGGAATAAGAGACATGACACATTCATTTATCTCTTCAACAGTAACATTTTTAGGTGTCAATATAGCTCTACCCTGGAAGAAAGAGATATCATGCATATTCATTAAAAGAGATGGATAAATGCATTCAATCATTGCCACCCGTGCTGCCGCACGGGTCATATACATTGC
>Ga0228711_1012736_pt1 | contig 10179 bp, 4 predicted proteins | sample MedpolnodulmetaG_2_FD_177996 | JGI IMG/M metagenome (GOLD analysis project Ga0228711, IMG submission 177996) | Root nodule microbial communities from Medicago polymorpha collected in Santa Monica, California, United States - brown nodules | ecosystem: Host-associated > Plants > Roots > Nodule...
AGAAAAGAAAGAGAAAGAGAGAGAGAGAGAGAGAGAGAGAGAGAGAGAGAGAGAGAGAGAGAGTAGACACAAGACAATATATACTGGTTTCTCCCACAAAACATGAGTTGTTCAATCCCCCTTGCACTTCTAAGGAATTTCACTATAATCTCACAAGATTACAATTGCTAAAGGATTATTCCAAGAGACTTCCAAATGCGCAAGCACACCTGTAAGAGACTTCCAATACTCAATCACCACTGAAAGAGACTTCCACTACTCAAGCATGTAAGCAAGAGACTTCTAGGTGTTTATAAAATAAACAAGATATGTTCTTATACTTGATATACAATCAGAGGTCTAAACTGAACAAATAAGAACAGACTCTTAATAAGACTTAGAATTTGTAAGATACAAACTTTGATAAGAAATTCGTAGGTGTTTTTGCACTATTTGATTTTGGCAGAGTAATCATTAAAAATACCTGAGTTTTGCTATTGTTCTTCAAGTGTCCATCTTCTTATATAGATCAAAACTATAAAAAAAATTGGTTGCATCACGTTGCTTGACCCGTGAGATTGAGTCGGTCACGCTTAACTCAATTTTAGCGAAACGGCCGAAGAAGAAAAGCAACACAAAAAGCTCAAACAACCCATATTTGATTGTGTTTAGGACCTTTCAAATCGATCTCAACTACGATCTTTTCTGACGAGGTCTATTCATTAATCATGTGGTAGATCTTATATGTACTGATGGTTTAAAATAACAGTACAAATACATCTAGTCACATTGTCACATTTCTTCAGCATTTATATATTTGTATATCCATTTTCAAAAATAATATCATGACATATCTAAATAATGAATATTAATTGGAGATTATGTTAAAACTATTTTGTGTTTATAATTATATTACAAAAAAGAATATTAATATATGTCAACAAAATAACACTAGAATTTATTTGTTTTCCAATTTATTAGTTATGTACATGTATGTGTTTGATTTGGGAGGGGGCTGCAATCCATGCTGCCTCCTTCCGAATCCGTTTCTGGATTTATGAAAACCAACATATATGTGTCTTCAAGGGAAGATGATATCTTCACATTGAATTTTGAGAAGTCATATAAACGAGTCTCTTAATGATTATATATTGTTCAATATAAACTTTTTTTAATGTGAGACACTTGTTCACACTTGATATACCAACAAGATCTTATTACTTGTTAATTAAATGTTTCATCATAGGAAACGCTATTGATCGGCCAACATTGTTAAGCTTAACTATTGTAGGAGTAGTAGAATCTCTTGATCAAAGTATTTGTGTTCTTTTAAGCACAAATGCTCAATGAATTAATAAATGCATGCAGTTGCAAGAATCTCATGATTTAGGTTTAAGATATCTATATATAGAGCTTTTTTTATTTATAAAAGGCCAATTTAAGATATCTTTAGAATAGTGAATATGGAAGATTCACTAAAAAAAAAGATGACATTGATAATGATCATTTTTGCTAGCTAGCCACCCCCATAGTCTTATTCATTAATATTGCATCACTAATAGTATAATATAGCTGGGTAGCTAGTTATCCTATTTTTGGCACACTAATGACTTTCCCTTCTTTGTCGACCCAAACCCAAACCCTAGTGCACTTGAAATCCATTGGCACAAGATACCCTTCGGGCACCACTATTGCATTCACTCTCCTATTCTCTCTTTCAATCTTCTCGGCTGCTTCATCACCGTCCACTCCCACAACCTCTGGCCACTCATTCTTCCCTAAAGTAAATCATTAAAATTCAATATTAGTAAGCATGCATGTAGAAATAATACAATCATAACTATAGATTATAGAATTTGATCCCTATAGTATTTGTATTCAATCAAATTAAATTAAAAAATATAGCATATTATATATGTATGCTTACCTAAACATCGACCTTCTTCCCTTCTCATTTTCTGCTTTATATGTTGTTTTTCACTAAATACCTTATATAGAGCAGGCTCGTGTTATATATAATATATTTTAATTTGGGTCTTTGGTCATCAGATAGTATATATATATATTATTTAATTTGGATCTTTGGTCATCAGATAGCATTGTCAAACGGTGAAGTTGATTGTGAAATATGTCCTTATTTTCTTTAGATAAAGTTTGAGTTACTTGAACTAATGTTTTACAATTTTTAGCCATGTATGTGACATATCCAACAAGATAGATAAGGTTTCTTTTTGGATTTAGTTAGATAGCTAATACGTGGTTCTTTGACTTTCTCATGCAAACCTAATTTTGCTACATTTTTTTTTATAGAAAGACCTCATTTTGCTACCGTCACACTCACTAATGCTAATAATAGAAAACACTAGCACCCACATGAAAATGGTTAATTAATCTTTGTTGCAGGATATTGGATTACGTTGCTCAAAAAAAAAAAAAGGATATTGGATTACGATACTTTGAATTTTCTAGGCTACAAGTGCACATATATCAGTTTGTGATGTGATTTAGATTATTCCTTATGTAAATTAACAACATCGAATAAATCAATTTGATAATATATTATTTGCCCACTCACACCTCAAATAATTCAAGTTACACCCCAAAATTACCACTATAACCTTTAATTAAAATAAAAATTTCGATATAAACTATGTAAACTTAATTTTCTTAACTTATGTAAACTCAATTTACATAAATTTATGTAAACTTAGTTTACATAAGTTAAGTAAATTAAGTTTACATATACATGTTCACATGTTCAGGTACATTAATTATACATACGTAAATTCAGTTTACATAGTAAATTAAGTTTACTTGAAGTGTTCAGACACATTAGTTACATATACATAAATTCGTTTTACGCAGTTTATGTAAACTGAGTTTACTTAGTTTATGTAAACTCAATTTACATAAGTCAAGTAAAATAACGTACATTCAGTTTACACAGTTTATGTGAACTGAGTTTACTTAGTTCATGTAAAATGAGTTTAAATATACATGTATAAATTGAATTACTCTACGTAATCTTAAATTACACTACCCCTTTTTAGAATATATATATACGTAGATTAAATTCACATGTGACCTATATACACTTAAATTACGATAACCTGTTCACGTAAACTTAAATCATGTTATATTATGGAACAAACAAAACAAAACGACATATCGATTAGAAGAAGTCGCTACTTTTGATGGCTTATCTATATAGCTAGTTTTTCTTCTTTTTTCTTTTTTATAGAAAATATAACTAGTTTCTTAAGCGTCATTATTATGTGATTTTAACTCAAGTTTTAGGTAAAACATATTTACTTTTTTAATATATACACACACATGATACACTATAATGCATAAGACTCATCAATATAACCAATTTTCATCAATAATGCTATGCAAACACTATCATAGTCGAGGACAGATATAGGCATAGCTTATTGGGGACAGGTGTATCCCACTAGCTTAAATGGTTTCTTCAGTAGTTAGTGAATAAGGATATTTTATCTTAATTACAAAATAAGATTGTCCCCTCCAAGTTTAAGTGGTCTTTGAAAATCTTTAGTGGAAATTAAAAATATATATTGTGTCTACAATAGTGCGTATACTCTTAAGTTTTTATCAATGTTAGACACTTTGGTCTTACAAATTTGTTTGGTTTTATTTTGGTTTCTTTAAGTTATAAATGTTTTTTTAGAGGAAGTTATAAATGTTAGGTAGACTTTGATTCTTTAAGATGCAAACCTGTCAAATTAATATTGATCGAAGATAAGTATTTTTTTTCTTCCTCTTTTCGCTTTCTCTACCTTAGGTAATTTTGATATTAGAAAAACTTAACAAATTAGGTCAAATTTTATAGTTTTGTATGATGATGGTAGGATTGGTGGTTTTTGATATTTTATTTTTGGTCAAGTGTTAAGGTTCTTCTGGATATCTAATGTAGAAGGAATGGTTTGGATTAGAGTAGTGTAGAGTGAAGGGTTGAATCATAAAAATACAATGATTTCTTAGTTGACATGGAAATCCGGTATCCTATTCTTGATTGCTTATGCATTATTGATAACATTATACTCGTCGTCTTTAACATAATTTCAATTAATGATTTCTTTCTTTATCTTTTTTTCAAATCATTTTAGTCTTTGGTCCATTTGTATATGGATTTTCAAACATTAAATATAAATTCATATGAAAACATGCGTGAATGGCCATAGATTTGAATATTGAAAATTCATATTTTTTGTTTTTTTGTGGTGGCTGAGGTTTGAACCCGGGATCTTGCATATATTATTCATTATCTCTACAAACTGAACTAAGGTCGCGAAGACGTTGAAAATTTATATACAAATTGATCAAAAGAATGAAAATGACGTAAAAAATAAAATAAAGAATGATATCGTTATCTAAAATTAAGTTAAGAAACGACAAAAGTAATTTTACCTACATTATTATTTTATGAAGCATGATGTAATATAGACCCGCTGATCCTTGTGAGAAGTTTAAATTAAAACTTCAAAGATTGAATTGAAAGGGTAAGACATGTGCTATTTACTACTTGATTGATTGGAATATTTTATGATTTACCCTAATTAAATAGATGAGCATGGTTGATTCATGATCTATTTATTTATGTAGCCATGCAAGTACAATAAAGACATTTATCTGGTGGTAGAGGTAAACTTGTGTCCATATCGGTGCAGAAGGTTGCTCAAACGTCAAAAGCTCCAGCAAAAAGAAAGGTAAAATAAATACACTTATTATCATGGGTATAAAATGGGTGGTATGATTTGATGGTGTTGAACTAGAATTATTTTTTTTTTTTTTGGATTACTTTGAATTGTTGAATTTGGTTTTGAAATTGTTATTTGTTTTACATTGTTCAGATTTCTGACAGTTAAATGTATAAATATATGTTTGAGTATTATCATCTTTTGAGTTAGCTTCTGGAATAAAATTCAAACCTATTTAACATGAACGCCATTCCATTTCTAGCAATTTAATACTAGTAAAATTTGGTTTTTTTAAAAAATCTTCATCCGTTTCACAATACTTGTCGCTTTTGGAGAATAATTTTATTTCACATTACTTGTCACACTCAAGTTTCAATGCAACATTAATTACTGGTTCTGACTCTATTAATATTTCAAGATAGTCCATGTCTTTGTCAAAATTTTCTAAATTAAGTCCCTTGTCATGTGAAGAAAATATAGAAACATGGGTCTAATTGAGAAACTTTTGACAAAGACAGGGACTTTAGTCAAAAGTTTCTCAATTAGACCCATGTTTTTATGTTTTTTGACATGACGAGGGACTTAATTGATTTTTTTTTAACAAAAATGAGTACTATTTTGAGATATTAATAGAGTCAATGACTAACTGATAATCACTTACAAAGATAGGGACCCGATTGGTAGTTTGCTCGCCTTTTAGGCATAGTCTTTTGAGACATACTTTTCACCTTGTGGTTTATCATATATTTTTCACCTTTTAGGCATCACGTTACTTGACTCGTGAGATTGAGTCGTTCGCGCTTGACTCAATTTTAGTGAAACGGCTGAAGAAGAAAAGCAACACAAAAAACTCAAGCAACCCATATTTGATTGTGTTATGACCTTTCAAATCGCTCGCAACTATGATCTTTGAGATGATTTTTATTTTAAGAATCATTGAAAAAGAAGCGGTTTTGTAAAAAAAATAAATAAAGAAGTATTCACAAGCAGATCTAAGATATGTTGGACCAATAGTTAAAATTAATTAAAATATATTTTCTGTCACCGAAGAGATTACTAGGCTGAGTTGTGGACTAGATCCTCTCTTTAAGACGTTTCGTGGCACTACCCAAAATTGTGCAAACAGACTATCAACCACGACGACCCCGGGATAAACAGCTCAGCTACAACTGTATCAGAGTCCTATTGCACTATAGGATATGTTCTAGAAATACCCCTTCAAATATGGTGCTAAGACCACTCTAATATGACATTGATACCACTCTATTATGGTATTAAGACCACTCTTATATGGTACTAGGACCACTCTAATATGGTGTTTCTACCGATCTAACCTCTAATTCTCCAAGGGCATAAAACATAAAAAGATTAACTATATTCTTAAGATCATTCTTATTTTTCGAAGGGACACTTTATCTCGAAAGGGACTATAATCTTAAGAATACTCTTATTTCAGAAGAGACGAATTTTATCGAAGGGACTATGTTCTTAAGACCATTCTCAATTCCGAATGGATATTTTAAACTGAAGGGGTTATGGCCTTAAGAACACTCTTTAAATCCGAAGGGACAAAAAAAAAGGGAGAAGAAAAGAATAGCTCGTCAACACAAGCTAAAGGAGGGAGAAGAGAGAAAAGTTCTTTGACAACTCAAGAGATATTTTGGGGTGAGTAGAAGTGAGGAACAAGAACTCTATTTATAGGTGAGGAGCCAAAGATGAGTGTTAGATCCAATGGCTAAGATCATTTGACCATTAAAAAATAAATGGTTTGACCTCACCTCATAAATGAGCAATAATTGAGAAAGTTAACATGATAATTTTTTTAATTCACACTATAACACACCATGTGTTCCAACAATCGCCCTCTTGAATTTAAAAAATGATTCAGAATTTTCTTTGAAGATTGCATAAAGAAAGGTGTTTTACGACTTGAACCTTTGCCTTCGAAGATTGTGCATAAGCAAAGGTGTCTATGACTTGAACCTTTGCGTAGTGAATAAGATTCAGATTTTACTAGAGCGACTCGTAGTCTTAAACTCTATCTCTGACATCAAACCACACACAACCTTTTCTTGGGTGTATTCTCAAAAAGCCTGTGCATCAAAGGCCCTGCACGTTAATCCCGGTTTAGTGAACACTCTAGGAATTTTGTCTATAGAATTCCATAGGAAGCGGCCCCCACTTCCACATTCACAAAGGTGAGTGTATCAAGAGTACTCTTGTAGCTATGGACTCCACTCCACATAGAGTATAGATCTCATTAAGAGTTTCTATTATCTTAACATCTTATCGCTTCAGGTATCATGCCTCTTATGATTTATTCTAGCATGTTCAACTAATATCACTTCACAACTTGTTATTACCCATTGAACCTATTTCTTTAGATCTCCAGTCATTTAGGTTGGTTACCATCATGAGTGATTCCATAGGAAGTAGGCCCATCTTCATCGATGTGTTATGGACTTTCTCTCTAGCTAGTCCTTTCGTCAAAGGATCGGCTAAAATTTCATCAGTGTGTACATGATCCAGTCTTACAGCCTCTATGGAGAGTAACTCTCTAACAATGATGTTTCTTATGATGTTTTTGTTATCTCTTACCGTCACATTAACGGTTCTCAATTTCTGCAATAGCCGCGGTACTATCGCTTTGGATCAACACAACTGGTAATTGTTTTCCCATAAGAGAATCTTTGCTAGCAAGCATGTTTACCAACTTGCTTCTTCACTAGTTGTTGCTAGTGTTATCTTCTCAGACTCCATAGTAGAGTGAGCTAATATAGTATGTTTCTTATATTTCCAAGCAACAACTCTTCAAGTGGTAAATAAATATATATCCACTAGTCATCTTGGAATCATCTAATAAGGTGTTCCAATCTGCATCTAAGTGTCTTTCTAGGACAACAGAAAACTTTTAATAATGTAATACAAGGTTCATGGTTCCTTTTCTTAGGTATCTTAAAACCCTATCAATAGCTTGCCAATGCTCATTACTAGGTCGACTGACAAACCTGCACAACATTCCCACGACATACACAATGTTGGGTCTAGTGCAATCAATGGCAAACTTAAGGGTACCAATGATGCTCTCACACTTTCACCAATGTTAATAAATAGTTTTTCACCTGGATCATATGGTGTGCAAGCAGGTTTGCACTCAAAGTATTTATATTTCCTCAAGATCTTCTCAATGTTGTGAGCTTGATCCAAAGAAATTCTCTTTTCTGACCTGGCAATTAATACGCATAATTACATTATCTTCTCTGAGGTCTTTCATATCAAAGTTGTCAGATAACAATGATTACAAAGCATTCACAAACAAAATATAAGTAAGTCGTCTACATGGAGACATATGATTGTGCAAATGTTATTATTAAATTTATAATAAATAACTTTTCCACTTTCAGTTAATTTAAACTCTTTTCTTATCATTAAGTTGTCAAACTTATCGTGACATAGCTCATGGACTTTTTAATACCATACACAGAGTTATCTAACTTGCATACCTTAGTTTCTTGCCCATGGATCACAAAACCTTCAAGTTGTTCCGCATAGATTTCTTCTTCCAGTTCACCATTTAAAAAAGGGTTGTAACATCCATTTGGTGTACTATCAAATTATGAATAGCAACAAGATCGATTAGTACCCTTGTGGATGTTATCCTGGTGACTGCAGAAAAGGAGTCGACGAAATCTATTTTTACTGTTTTCCTAAAACCCTTGGCTACAAGGCGAGCCTTGTATTTATCAACCGTTCCGTCGGGTTTTATTTTTCAAAATCCATTTACAACATATTGGTTTGCAACGAAAAGGCAAGTCTACCGAATACTAGGTCTTGTTAGACTCTAGAGAATCCATATTATCTTTTATGGCTTCTTGCCATAAGTCAGCATTCAAGGAAGACAACGCTTCTTGAGGGCTAGTTAGATCCTCTTCTAAAGTATATACCAAGTAATCAAGTCAATACTCCTTTGCAACTAGTGATTTCTTACCTCTTCGAGGTTCTGTTACATCTGATTCGATGTTCTCATCCATGCTTCTGATCGCGGGATTGTGATCAGTTGTAATGCCCCCACTAGTGCCCCCATTATTCTCTTAATTTAAAGGGAAATTTAATTTCATAGAAATCATCATCGTATGATTCTATGATCACTTTTGGAGTAAGGAAGTTTGTGGTTTGGGGGTAATGAGTATTAGAGAGTTTAATTTTGCTTTATTAGGAAAATGGTGTTGGCGGTTGTTGGTGGATAGGGAGAGTTTGTGGTTTAGGGTGTTGTCAACGCGGTACGGTGTTGAGGGAGGGCGGGTGTTGGACAGTGGGAGAGATGTCTCTACTTGGTGGCGTGATATAGCTGCCTTGCGTAGAGAAGGTTGGTTTAGTAATCATGTCAGTCGTTCGGTTGGAAACGGAAGTGTAGCCTTTTTTGGTTGGATGTGTAGGCCGGTGGTGAGTCGTTTAGAGTCAGGTTTAGAAGATTATTTGATTTGGCGGTGCGTAAGGAGGCGTATGTGTTTGATATGTGTCAACTAGGGTGGGGGGTTGAGGGCGAAGCGTGGAGATGGTGGCGGCGGTTGTTTGCGCGGGAAGATGAGTTAGTGGGGAAGCATAGATTATTACTTCAAAATGTAACTTTGCAGGTTGACAAAGAGGTTAGATGGCTTTGGCGGTTGGATTTATCTCATGTCTTTTCGGTTCGTAGTGCTTATACATGACGACTCAACCCCGTGTTACTTCTACGGTGGTTGCGACGTCGCTTTAGCACAATGATATCCCTCTGAAAGTTGTGCTTTTTTCTTGGTGTTTGTTTCGAGATAGGTTTCCCACAAAGGATAACTTATTTCGACGTGGAGTTATTGATGACGCCTCTCGGATGTGTATTGCTGGGTGCGGTTCTTTGGAAGATTGATCTCATTTATTATTACATTGTACCAGTTCTGGATCAGTTTGGCATTATATTTATCGGTGGCTTGGTATATCTTCGGTTACCCCTTGTTATGTAGCAGATCATTTTAATCAATTCAACAATGCCAGTGCTGGGGCTAAGGCGTGGCGATCAATTATGCAGGTGCTTTGGTTTGCTACCGTGTGGGAAATTTGGAAAGAAAGAAATAACATGTTATTTAATGGTAAAGAATTCTCAATATTAAAAGTGGTAGACAAGATTAAGTCATTTTCCTTCATGTGGTTGAAGGCGAAATTTGCCTCTCTTCCATTAAATTATCATGGATGGTAGCTTAGTCCAATTACTATGTTGGGCATTGACTAGTAGTTATTTCTTCTTTCCTTGCTTTGTTACTATTTTTTTTCCCGGTTTGCATCAGGTAAATAAATAAGGTGAATTCGATGGAACATTTGATTCAAAGTGTGATAGTGGAAGTGGGATGTAGTTTTAATCTTATCCAATCAAATAAATCACCTATGCTCAATGTGAAACTGTCACAATTTTTCCATATCCCTATAAAGCAACCGCGACTGAGATGTA
>Ga0228711_1012739_pt1 | contig 10178 bp, 3 predicted proteins | sample MedpolnodulmetaG_2_FD_177996 | JGI IMG/M metagenome (GOLD analysis project Ga0228711, IMG submission 177996) | Root nodule microbial communities from Medicago polymorpha collected in Santa Monica, California, United States - brown nodules | ecosystem: Host-associated > Plants > Roots > Nodule...
AAAAAAAAAAAAACAAAAAAAAACCATATATCATGGTGAGTGAGTAAATATCAAATAGTATATTAGCTCATTATTTGATTAAGTTCAAATCAATTTCTTTTCGGTTTATACAGCTCTATTACTAACTACTACGACGGGTACGAGGAAATGCTTGCATGAGTGTCACCGTGTAGTTGGTGGTCCTCAAGTATCAATGTGGCCCTCTCATGTCTCAATAATACATAAGGACCACTTAGTGGGCACAGATAGTTATGTTGTGGGATAATGATATTGCTTGGTGAAATGAACCGACCAAGTGTGTTACTTTGTTGATAAAATTATCCAAAGATTCTTTTCTTAAGTGCAACTTAGGAACGGTTCTTGAGTGGACACAAAGATTTAGATATTTTATTTGGTTTCACACACATTAAAAAAAAAGTAAAAAAAAATAATAATTAAGTAGTAATTAATTTTCAAATCATTATAGCATATACACTTTTTTTGTGTGTGATCAAATAGTGAGTCTAAATTCTTATGTCCATCCAAAAATTATTCGCAACTCAGACCATAAAAGATGGGGGAAAATAAGTTCGATTATTGTCCCGTGAGCATAATTCAGTTGACATGTGACAATGGATTGTTAGAGTAATGCTATCAACACACATTTTTCAACACACTTTCTTCGATTGATTAAAATTCACATGGGTCCCACCAAATCATGTGGGTCCCATATAAATTTGGTGGTCCCATGTGAATTTTAATCAATCAAAGAGAGTGTGTTGAAAGATATGTGTTGCTAACATTTCTCGCGTTGTTATATGCATGGGTCATAGTTCGAAACTGAGATATTTCACTTATTCACCTTAAAAAGCGAATTCTAGTCACTTGACTATTTAACTAGAAAAAAAAAGTTCGATTATTAGTGTAAGAATTCATCAAAAAATAAAATTAAAAATGCTAACTTGTGATATTTGTTTTGTCAAAAAAAAAAAACTTGTGATATTAAGGTACAAGTTAAAAAATAAAATAAAAATATAATACTGGAAAATTTGCATTCAATATTTTAAAATTTATCCTTTCATTATAAACTTTATTTATTAAGTTTTTTTTTTTTTGTCAAATAGATTAGTGGTTAGAAATTCACATTTTTTTAAAGTGGATAAGTAAATCTTAACACTTGTATATATTATGCAATGTTTCTATCATAAGTTAGATGTCTTTCATCTCTTTTAACTTATGTCATTACGACAGTTAACATGAAGAAAAAAAATAGTGCAATGGAATATAATCCTCTCCAAGGAGATTATTCACCAGAGCGAGTCCAGTGCCTAGATCCACCCTTCATTATTTTTGTTTTTATAATTAAAATTGCAATTGGTAAATAAAAGAGGAGTGTATGAGACTCCACCGAAGGAAAATATCGCTGGAGAAAGTCTACTCCCATAGGCCATAGTGTAATACACTTTTGAAAGAAAAGATATCTAGGGTTCACTAAGACAGAGTTTAATAATTCAAAAAGGAAATCGGTTATTTTTTTATATAAAAATGGGAGAATGAAGAAATTATTAGTTATGCCGTTCTACAATAGTTATTGAGTTAGACCATTTTACATGCATTAAGAAAAAAATATAACTTGTCTAAAAATATGAAAATTAATGAAAAAAACATTGATTTTATTAAATTATCTTTATTCATCGGTGTATTTACAAGTGCAAAGTAGAAAATAATAACTTAAAGGTGATGCATATAAAACTAATTAGATGATACAATAATCGGGGTTGATAACACAAACTCGTGATCTAAACAAGGACATTAAGATGTTAAAAAGTCATTTGTTGTGTGCAAAAAAAATACAATTAAAAAAAAGATTTTTTTAAAGCAAAATTGGAGATGGATGCAGCATGGGAACACATTTAATTTCACAACTATGTCAAGGGATAATACTTGGGTGACATTGTAATTGATAACATTGGTGTCTGGCACCCCAATCAACTACCAACCCTAACTTTCAAATAAACACTTTATTTAAGTTATATTTTTTTTTCAAATGTTACACTTATTATGAAACATTATATAAAATAACACTAATGACTATTTTTCAATCATTCTAGAGGAGATTTGAATTTTGTCTAGGAGTAATAGTAGTTTTTGTACTTGAATATGTAACGAGTAGTCATAATAATATCTGAATGTATCAAAATTTTAAAATAACCTATAATTGTGTACTCTCTTAATCAAACTAGTCTGTCGCGCTAAAATGTGTTATTAATATTGTTATATTAGTTCTTCAATATACTTACTTACTATCATATCAATCCTTATAAAAACTTATTTATTGTCATATCAATCCTATAAGAAAAGATTTATTGTCAACATTAAAAGACATTTTTTATAACATCAAAGAATATTTTGACTAATAGAGTGAACAATAAAGAACTATTTTAAATTTTTGATAAAAAAAATTATTGTGAGTACTCATTTGATCAAAATAATCATTATCTCCTTTGTATATTAAAATTACAATATCAAACTCTCATAGCCGAAGTGAAACATCAATGATGGAAAAATGAAATTGATTAATTGTTGGCAATCGCTATCTAAGTTTATGCTCACTATGTGGATGCCAGCTAGTCAAATGGTAATTTGTACAAAGCATTCTCCTCCTACCAATCCCTTTCCATTTGAATGTCCTTTTCAGTCACGCACGCAATAAAATTTCATCATTCAAGATCCCCACTCTACTTTTACTTGTACATAAATCAGGTCTAAGGTCTTTGTACTTTGCAGGAATGGTGCACAAGTAGACCATTTCCTCAATTTTAAAAAGTTCCAATTAGGGGAATCTCTTTCTGTGACTGTGAGTAAACGTCGAAATTTTTACTGACATTTTCAAGCCTAGGTAAACACATTTTACTGCATTTTTGGGTTCCATATCGGTCTGTCCTAACATTTGGGGTGCCATGTGCAAGTTGAGCAAACTTATGTTATTAGTTATTTGAATTTATTCACCAAATCTTTTTTTTAAATTAGCTTTTCTTAAATACCATATCAACATTTTTACCGCTAACAACGAGTTATATTTTCATGACCTAATAAACATGCTATTTATCGCATGTTTTTATATGCTCTCTCTTTTATTGCTTAAAATTCACATGGATTCTACTAATGTTAAATGGGGCACACATAAAATTGTGGAATCCGTATGAATTTTAACCAATCAAATAAAGTGTGTGTTAGATCAACATATTAAAGTTAAGGATAAAATATTTTTTTAGTCCTTTAAATTATAATTTTTAAGGTTTAACCCTTAAATAAAATTTATTCAATTTTTGTCTCGATTTTTTTGAAATTTTACAAAAAAAATAATGTTTTTAGTCTTGGATTTAATCTCTATAACAAAAATTAAGAATTAAAATTAAACAAAATCTTATGAAATTAACTTCAAAATCACAAGTGTTGACAATAGCTATTTAAAATAGTTGGACAAAATGTATTTCAAGAAGCCAATTTTATCTATAATTGATTGTTTACAAAATAGAACGATAATTTCTTCTCCAATGTAAACAATTAAATTTTTGCAAGAAACTCATTGCCCATTTAATATGTTTATGACTGAGTGAATCATCAACTTCGTTAGGGGTGGAAATCGGCTAGGTCTGGCCGAGCTTTGTAAGGCCTAAGCCTGACGTACTTCAAAAATTAAAGGCCCGAGCCTGACCTATTATCCGTCATAGGCTTATTTTCGAGGCCTGGCCTGACCTTTTTAAAGGCCTGATGAAGCCTGAAAACCTATTTAAAAGCCTATTTTACACTGAGGTCTAGCAACACATGTAAGCCTACTATTAAATAGACCAAAACTTACGAAGGCCTAAAACACATGAATATGTATGCTATTAAATAATGAAATCTTACGAATGTCTAATCACACCACTATATATGCTACTAAATAATCAATCATATGAAGAAAAAACTTCAACAATATCAATAATGGAAGATATATTATTTATAAAAAGCTTAATAGGCCGGCCTGACGGGCTTAATAGGCTTTTTTGTAAGCCTTAGCCTGACCTATTTAATTAAGGGTTAATTAAGTTTCTGGTCTTTATAAATATCTTCAATTTTGTTTTTGGTCCCTATAAAAATAAATCACACTTTTTAGTCCCTCTAAAATTTTCTGTCAATGTTTTTAGTCCTTGGTGTTAAGTGACCTTAACGGATGCTGACGTGGCACTGCCACAACAGATTTTTTTTCATGACATGGCTCCTTTGAAGCTAACACGTGGAAAGCTCACTTGGATTATGTATTTAGAATAAAAAATTAAAAAGAAAAATGAAAAAGAATTAAAATATAAAAAACATGTAAAATAAATAGTTAAAAAAAACATACACTCCCAGAACTGGGATTTTCATCAAACAAAAACTTGAAACTAAAAGAAACCCATCGAACTAGCACACCATCTAACAACAACAACTTCAAATTGAACACTAAAATCAAACACGAATCTGTTGGAACACAAGGAGTGTTAAGGTGTGAATTAAAAAAATTCTCATGTTAACTTTCTCAATTAGTGCTCATTTATGATGCGAGATCAAGCCATTGAATTATATAAACATAAATCAATTTGATCCTTGAAGTAGCCTCTGCAATGTCCCACAAACATAACTCATTAACATCCATTTTTTTCCAAACACAGAATTCACCACAAACATATTGCTGCCTCCGATACTCATCTCACCCTAAACCACCACCGTGATGCAGGATTATCGTAATATTGTCTTCCATCCTATGGATTTTGGCAAAATTAATCTTAATCACAAACAAAACAGCATCAAAATGCAAACCCTTTTCAGAAATTGTACGATTCAATCAGTAATTTCCTTCATTACTAAGTTAATCTTCATCAATTTTAGTAACCAACTAGAAAAAAATTAAATTTTTAAGTCTTAAACTGAAAACCCTAAAATGAATATTCTAATTATTGGAAGAAATTTTGGAGATTTTGGAGTGCATATTAAAGATTGTAAAATTAGGGGAAGAGAGAGCCATTGGGGAAGAAAGAAAGAGTCGTTGGGGGAGGAAAGATCATTTTCTGTAAATCAATCAATTTCGTCCTTTGAAATTTTGGTCACTATCAGCCAAATTAATCCCTGCTTATTGGCATCTGACATTTGAGAGTTTAACGGCCACGTCAGCACAATTAACACTCCAATTGGACGGAGGGACTAAATTGATCGACATTTTACAAATTTAGAGACTATTTTGATATTTCGTTAAATTGAAGGACGAATTTGACCTATTCGTGCAAATTCAAGGACGAGGTTGATGATTCACTCGTTTATGACTATTGTCTTAATAATTTTAATTGTTAAAAAAGTTTTCTCTATCTTTGTTATTGCGGCTGGAAATACGGAACTGTTACAAATAAATCTATCATTTAATCATGTAGTAATTTTTTACTTTCTTATTTATGTTAATTTTTTACAACTGAATTTGTTTGGGGTAGCTCAATGTTTATTATTTTAGGTAGATAGATATAAATACATACCAACTAATTCAAGAATAATATATTTTTTGGGTAGCCAGGCTACCCCTTGTATATGAAGGGCTACGTACAATTCCATGAGTCCAGATATCAATTTTAGTTGACTCAAATGTAAATTAAAATTTTAGAAAACTCAAAAATGAAATAGAGTTTATTCTATTCGGCTGTACTCGCTGTGAACTCAATAAACTCGAATAAATTTTGCATCATATTTTTGAAAGAGTTTTTATCTTTTGCTATCACAGTTTTGACATTCAATTTATTCTCTTGTTTCTTATTTTTACTTTGTTGATATCATCTATTTGTTTCAATTAGTTAAAATTTTGAATTATTCACACATCTATTTCATTGTATAATAAGTATACATGTCAGACATAAGCTATTTCATAACCCAAAAACAAAAAGACATATGCTATTTCAATCAAACAAACTCATGAGTCTACGAGTTAAGTTTATAAAATGATTTCATATTGACAGATCAAGTATGTATAAACTCTTGTTTTTTTTAAGAGTTTAAAATAAGATACAACCAAACCAAATAACATCAAAAAACTAAAATGCTTAAACAACAAAAAGGATTAATCAACTAATGATTAAGACAGTTAGAAAACGATTTCTATTTGACCTAAATCCACCACCAAATTTGTATAAACTCTTGATTTTTATTTCACATAAGTGATTATTTTCAATAACTTTATTACGTTTAAATTATTAATGATTTTGTACTTAAATATATGAGCTATCTATTTCTCTACGACTAAAATGTATGAGTGTAGTTACTGAACTGTTTAATAAAATAAAGTTTGTTGCTTGCACACTAAAAAAAAGTTTCTTGCTAACATTATTTCAATACCCAAATATGATGAGACTGTCATTTTTATTTTATGAGTGAGGGATGACACCTATTCCTTATTTAATGTTTTTGTAATGATTAGCTAGTAAGGTAGGAGTTTAACACGAATCAACAATTCATAACTATTGTTTGAAATGAAATTTTCGTCTCAGATTATATGTCACTTTAACAATTTTACATAAATTAAAAAAATATAATTAATATTTTATGAAAAATAAAAAATATGAGTTATTTTATAAATCATTCATTAATGATATGAGAAATATAAATTAAAAGAATTGAAAAAAGATAGAATAATAAATAATAAAGGTATAAGATAACAACCATCATGTTTCATTATTCTTAAAAAAAAAAAACATTAACATTTCATTGATATTATAAAATAATATACAACTTAGGACAAATATATTTTATTAGAATGACATATATAGGATGGAGGGAATACTATCTAATTAATATTACTTTTAAGCTATTATTTTTCACTTTATAGATATAATAATATTTATATAATAATGAGAATCAACCAATGATAAGAAGGTTAGTCAGTCCCCTTGGACAAAGATCTTAAGATTTGGAAAAGGATGGTCTTTGTAAAGAGGTTCTTTTACTTGACAATGAATTAGGATTACTAGTCAACACAAAAAGCAGATATGAAAAAGGATAGAGTGTGTTTGGTTTGAAAAAGAAGTTGAGAAGCGAGAAATAGATAAGAGAGAGTATGAGAAGAGAGAAAAAGGTGAGAAATAAAGTAGATTTGATGTATTGTTTGGTATAAAGAGAAAGAGAGAAGTATAATTGTATTTTAAATTGACAATAGTATCCTTTAACTTGTAAAACAAAACAATTTTATATTATTTCATTTTTGTCTTTTATGAGGCTTAAAATGGAAAACCACATGGAGGAGCTCTTTCTCCACTCTTTCTCTACATCAATGGAGAAATTGTTTTTTAGGTGGGACCCATCCACTTTTAGCCTTTCTCTCTTGTTCCAAACATGATGGCTTTACTCTCTCCCCCTATTTCTCTCTCACTTTACTCTCTCTCCCCTATCTCTCTTGTTCCAAACACACTGTTAAAGTGTGGCGGTGAAGAAATAACTAATGCTGGCTAAACTTGGGATCAATTTTGGCAGTTATTGGCTATTTGGCTTAAGTAGGGTCAATGTCATAGTTCATTCAATCAATTAATCCTCAAATTATTTAATTTGATCACACTTTCGATCCTTTAGACGAAACGATGAAAACTAAGAGGATCCAACATATTGTTGCCAATACTCTCAAGATTTTTTTGGAACAACAATATTAGTATGTTAATTGTTAATTTATTAGTATTTGTTGGAGGTAGAAATCGAACATGAGACCATCTTTATCACTCCACTCCTTAATTCATCCACCCGAACTATCAAGTCAACCTTATAACCCCAATCCTCGAAAAGAGCAATCATGTGAGTTCGGAAGCATCATCATAAGCGCCAACCTCTTACAATTCATGATTTACTTTCTTTTTATGCAATTCACCTAGATTGCCAACTTGTTGCCATCATTTTCAATAAAAGAATACAACATTTTCTTCCTATGTACTCTCCCAATTCCCAAATAGTTGCATTGCATGGATAGTATTTCTGCAAATATTTTTCTATATTCTTCTGTACAATTATCCGTCTTGCATGTTAATTAACCGATAAACACCACGACTAAATGCTTTACAAACAATGAAGGATTTGTCCTTGGTCGATTTATGCAGTGGAATTAAAATGATAACTTATGGTTGTTTAAATCAGTTGATGTGATCGATTTATTCTGATGTTGGGGTAATGGAATGAAGGGGATGTAGACTCTAATTTGTTTTTTCTTTTTTTATTGAATAAATGTAGACTCTAATTTGTTGACCATTTTCCAAACTTATTAGGAGAATTTTAATCCCAATAGATAAAATGGTTTTCCAAACTGGATATCATTCTAGGAATCTTTTCAATTTGTACCGTTATCAAATCTCCTCTTCTTGGCACATCTTTCACTTCACGTTCCTTGAAAACTCCTTCTGAAGATTCCAAATACCTCATTTAATTTATATAACACCCCTAGTTTTTAAATGTGTTAATTGAGAAATTTTAAAGAATTTAAAATTCTAAGCAATTTAAATGATTCAATTAAATTATTTTTATTTGTCAATATTTTTGTTTGGATGGAGTAATGAAAAATTTCAATGTCATAATTTTTGGGCAACTTTTATAAATTTTAGATTTTTTTGGGACAAATTTGAAAATTTATAAATTTCAAAAATTTGAGGGGTCAAATTATAATTTTTGAAAAAATTGAGGGGTAAATTTACATTTTTTTGGAAATTTATTGAGTTCAAATTGAAAATTTTGGAAAACCAAAATGCAAAATTTGAAAAATTATAATACTGCAAAATTTTGAAATTTTTAACTTTTAGATGTCATTTTAAATTTTCTAAATTTAACTTAAACAAAATTTCATAAAATTTTCATCATTTTGAAAATTCTTCAAATTATTATTCAAACAATGGAATTCACATCAAAATATTTGAATTCCCTCAAAACATTCCCCCATCAAACACACTCTATCAAACTTCCCCACTCTTAAACCTCAAGCAATTGCTTAGGTAGTAAGAATTAGGAACAAGCTGAGATTAAAATTATAGAACACAACATTAGCTACATGTTCCAGTATTAGGCAAGGTCAAAACCAAGGGATCACCAATTTCATTCTAAATGAGAGTTTAAAGCTCCTCTAAGTAACAAAGTTTCATCAACTGGGTTCTCGCCTCACAAGATTATTATCAAAGACAATGTTCTTACATAAGCTTGACAATAGTCCAATATTTCTACTACATCTCTTGTAAAAGCAAGCATGATTTAAAAGACACTTTTCCAAGAGTTGTATCGGGGCCATGGGAAAATATTGTAAGGTAGGATAAGACAAACAAATCATGGTTTTTCCAGAGCGTTGAAATATAAGGTACCGTTTGGCCTGACTTTTTTCCAACTTCTCTACGTTTTTAAGGAGAAGTTAGGCCAAACGCAATATCAATTAAGTTACTTATTAAAAAAGTACTTTTTTTAGATGCATAAAATTAAATGGAATGAGCTTTAACCAAAAGTTGTTGAATGCTACTTCAAAAAAACTACTTCTCGACAATTTATTTCACAAGCACCTCTCTTCAACTCACGCTGGGAACTTTTTTTTTAATTTTTTAATATTTATATTTCAATATGTTTTTTTCTTCCATTTAATTTTTTTTAACCAGTCCATTTAATTATTTTTTTGAAGGAGGGTTCATTTAATTTTATTATCTTTTTTTTAAAGGAATTATATTATCTTTTTATCACTAATATATTTAATTTCAATATCGTTTAATTATCACAACTTCACTAATATTTTTATTCACGCTGTCATTGAATGACACCAAATATTTTTATTCCCTTTCTTCAACCTCGCAAATGTATACACACACATTAGAGTTTAGAATAATACTTTATGTTCGTCTGTCTATTTTTTTATTACGCTAATGCGTATAATTTTTTTTTAGTGTTGCATAATATGTTCGTCTGCCTCAGTGAAAGAATTGTGGAGCTGAAGAATATATCTGTAATATGTTTATGGTGTGTGTATATATAAACATAATAGTTGGTTTTTTCTTTTCCAATTATACTCTATAACAAATTTTGTTATAAGAATACCATATTTTTGGTGTCATTCAAAAAGATAAGAATTCATATTATATGATATTATATTTGTTACATTGTTGGTGTCATTGAAAAAGATATGTTTAGTTTTTTTA
>Ga0228711_1012740_pt1 | contig 10178 bp, 7 predicted proteins | sample MedpolnodulmetaG_2_FD_177996 | JGI IMG/M metagenome (GOLD analysis project Ga0228711, IMG submission 177996) | Root nodule microbial communities from Medicago polymorpha collected in Santa Monica, California, United States - brown nodules | ecosystem: Host-associated > Plants > Roots > Nodule...
ATTTGCGATTTTTTTTTTTTTTTAGAGAACATTTGCGAGATTTTTTTCTCCCTTATTAAAGTACTTTTGAGGTATTGATTTCCAACTTTATATTCACTTTTGAACTATTGTTGTAGTCTATGTTGCATAGGTATGGGTACTTTACTGTTTTAGATGTACTCATTTAGTCTTTTAACTTTGATTTAAGTGTATTTTTTACCTCTAAATTTCTCAATCTTGCAAAAGTACAAATGAGTACAATGTTATGTGTGTAGACTTTAAATTAGGAAAAAAAAACCACGTGTATAATTGTCTAATTCAAAAAAATCTAAAAGAAAAGGCTACGTGTGGGAATAGATTAGGTCGACCTACAGTGCCTTATAACCTAGCCTATGACAGACCAGGCTAGACAAGGCTTTTTTTCCTAAGTAGATAAGATTTATGTTTTTTTAAAAGTCTATTTACCTAAGAAGGTCAGGTCATAGGCCATAAAAAAAGCCTCCTAGGCCTATCAAGTCAGGCTACTTAAGTAAATACGAATAATATTGTTTATTATTAATATTATTATATTATATTTTGCACTTGAATAAATTATAAATTTGTTAAATTTAAGTTTATTAGTATAATTTGATTTTTCGCATATTTAAATGTATTATTATAAACTAGAATTGAAATATGATATATAATCAAATTCTTTTGTCAAAAAAAATATATAATCAAATTCTCTAAAAATTCTTGTTAAATATAAAAAATGAGTTAAATCTCATTGATCTATTAGTTCGCTAGTCGATTGAAACTTAGCTTTTGAACAAGTTAGCAGACCATACCTGGCTTTCAACAGGCTAGCCTCAAGCCTAAAAAATAAGCATATGGCAGTTCGCAAATCAAGCTTAGGCCTCAGAAAATATGACACCCCAGACTTAATTCTTGTAAAAGTTAGCTCGGCCAAGTTTATTTCCACCCATAGCCAGGTGATGTTCTAATAAACAAGCCCAACAATTTCATGCAACTTCATGCAACCAACATAAAACAATTTTTCAAAACTTTTATCTACTATCTATATATAAATAGAGAGAGAGAGAGAGAAGTGTAGAGATTCATAGACCCACCACTGCTTCTATTCTCCCCATTGCAAATCATCATCATCATCCAGACTAAAAATAACACCCACCTAGTAAAGCTTATGTCTCTCTATTCTCCTCCCTAAGTTCAAAATCCCAACAAACTCAACAATTCAATAACCTCGCCAACAGATTCATTCCTCAAGTTTCTGTCTCTCTAATCTCCTCCCTAAAAAATGCTCCTATTTATTTTCATTCCTCAAGTTTTAAGTTCGAATTTGCGTTCTATATTTGCAGGTAGAAAAGAGAGAATGGCTGTGAAACTGACCATAGGGGCAATATCTATAATAAGCCATGACAAGTTCTCTCCTGATGATGAGTTTATGCCAATGCTGCAAGTTATCAACGTGGATCAGCTTCCTTATCGTCGCATTATACTGTCCGATGGTTGGGATTATATTGTTGGTATCTTCCTTTTGAATTTGGATGAGTTAGACTACTCCAGCAGGTTGCACAGCGGCACCAATGTTAAACTTACTCACTTCGTCGTCAACAAATTTCTCAAGAATCAAAACTACAAGTAAGTTTTTTTTTTTGTCTGTGTAAATTTATTTTAGTTAGTGAAATGAAATATCAAATGTATATTAGTCTTCAACTATTGTTAAATATATTATTATAAACAGGAGTATTGTCATCAATGATCTTGAGGTTATAGTGGACAAATGTGAACTGGTCGTGGATCCTGTCTCACTACACAACTATGTACCTTATTCTCCGCTTGCTGCTAGTGTTGTTCATTCTATCAGGAGAAATGCCAGCAACACACATTCTAATACACACTTATCAACACACTCTCTTTGATTGGTTAATATTCACATGGGACCCACCAAATGTATATGGGATCCACATGATTTGGTAGGTCCCATGTGAATTTTAACCAATCAAAGAGAGTGTTGAAAAATGTGTGTTAAAATGTGTGTTGCTAACATTCTTCTTCTAATAGTTATATTTAGTACCTTTAGTTCCCCTTCTATCTTAATTCTCTTTAAGTTCATCAATGTGGCTTTATCTTTTGCGTTTTTCAATTTGTACCCGCATTTGTTTATCTATATCATATCATTGCTATAATTGTTATAGTTAAGTTGGTGCAACAAAATATTTTTACTTGTTTTAGTACCTGTGAAGTAGCAAATGAAGAAACGGAGGCAAAATTGGGGTTTTGCATTTAGAATTTCTTCATCCAACACCACTCTTAATTAATGATATGCATTATCTATTGAGCAATGATATTTGAACAGCCATTTGCTAACAACTTCTATGACAACCTTTTTTTTCTCTCTTTTCATTGGTCAAAAACAATGGAGAGAGAAAAAGGAAGAGGGAGAGTAAGAATATAATATGAGTATGAGAGAGAAAGTTGTTTGAAAGTTGTCAAAAAATGGTTGTACAAATATCATTTCTCTTATCTGTTAATCTTACAATGTTTTGAGCCAGCAGCAAAGCTTTGATATTCTTCACCATTACCTCCTTGGGGCAAAATGCCTTGATATCTGACAATGTTTTAATCAAGAAAGATGGAAACCAACAAATAACTCATTATGGTTAACATGAAAACAAACATACATAAATTATCTAGAGACTAGGTGCCAATGTAAATCAATGAACACCATACTTATTGGAATAAATGTGAAGGATGAGTTTATGGAGTTGGTTTGTAATTTTGTGAATTGTAGTCAAGGTTCTTTTCCTTTTATGTATTTGGGGGTGGTGTGGGGCAAATGCTAAAATGGCTTCCACTTGGGAGCCCATGTCGTAGAAATTAAATAGATAGCAAAATGTACTCTTGTGGACTGTGGCAATAAATATGTTAGTCTTAGTGGTGGAATTGCGCTTATAAATTTGGTGTTGAATTCGGTGCCAAGTTTTTATTTTTCTTACACGAACATGCCGATAAAGGTTTTATCGAAAGTGGTGAAGATTCAAAGAGAATTCTTTCGGGGGGTGGGGAGGTTGCTGGAAAATAAATTGAGTGAGGAGGAAATTCATTTGTCATCCAAAGAACATAGGTTGAGAGTGTCAAATTTAAGTCTTTTGGCCAAATGACGTTTGCGTCTTATTAATGAGGGTCGTTCGTTGTGGAAAGATGTTCTTGTTGCTAGATATGGAGAAGAGATTTTGAGTAGGGTGTATTGGGGTGGTTTTTCGCCTCCGGCAAATCCTTCTAAGTGGTGGCAGGACATTATCAATTTGGATGATTGAAGTTGGTTTAATAAAGAGGTTATGAGGATAGGAATGTTTATTTCGCATGATATTTGTTTTTTGAAATGATTTTGGGGCAAAATTTGTCACATAGAATAATGGCTAACTAGAGTAGTCAAAGGTTATCTGGAAATTTGTATAAATCAGAGAATACACAGATAGAAATCATATTATTGAATATTTGTAAATTATAATGAATAGGGTAGTGACTCTATTGTAAAGCAGAAACCTTGGAGGAGAGATTCTCTCATATTCTCTTTTATCCTTTCTCAATCTTTCCATTTGATTATTCCTCATTTTTTGTTCTCTATCTTTCAGTTGATCAATTCTCTAGGATTTCGTCCCCAACCGAAAGAAAAGCAAGAATGGATGTGAATTTGACACAAGGGGCGATAGTGAGAATATGCGGTGACAATTTTGATCGTGATGATGAGTTTAAGCCAGTGCTGCAGGTTACCGATTGCCAGAATCATGTCCTGCACCACCTTTCGCTGTCTGATGGTTCACATTTTGCTACGGCAATCCTCTTCACTCAACTGCAAGAGTTGGTCCATTCGAGAAGGTTGCAGAAAGGCTCAATTGTTAAACTCACTCACTTCTTTGTTGATAAACTTGAAAACCGCAAGTGAGTTAGTTGTGTCTCTTGAGTTTTTTATTTTAGTTAATGAAATAAAAGGTTAATTGATTACTAGTCTTCAGGTATATTCAAGTACTATATCTCTCTTTGATTTTCTAACATTCTGAACTGACCATTTGATTGTCTGGTTTAATTATTAACAGGGTTATGATCATTGTTGACCTCGATGTTATACTCGAAGAATGTGAGCTGATCGGAGAACTTGCACCACTATCAATATATGCTCCTTAGGTTCATGACAGAATGGGGTTTTCTCTTTTCTGGTTATGCAATTGCTAAATAGTAATACCATTTTGCTTATGCTTGAAGTATATGACATGTGAACTGTTCTTCCTGTACCTTATGATTTATGAGTTGCTCATAATCCTTTGTTAGCTTATTTTCACGAACTCTGTAGCTTATAAAGGTAGTTTGTATGGATCTTAGAGATAACTATCAAGGATTACCATTAGCACGTGTGCTCGAATCCGGTCCAAGTTGTTTTTACTTTAAATTTAATTAGTTTTTTCTCTTACTTTCTTTAAAATCAAAATTTTTGAGCTACAGTTGTCTCTTTTATACACCTATCAAATCGACGTACCTTTTCCATGCATGTAACGGAATTCCATACAACCGAATCCACGAACCTTTTTCACACCTCATGGTGTTTTCACTACAAAAAATGCACCTAGATTCCACCTCTGTATTATGTTGAATAAATATTTGAAGATACGGGCATAAGTATAATTTACCCAGATTTAATGAGTTTCTTAAAAATAGGGGCATAAGTTTGACCATATCATCTCGTAAAAAAAAAAGTTTGAAAATATCACTAAAAGTGTAAAATAATTTATGACAATTAACATTCAAAATGTTATTTATTTATGACCATATCATCTCATTAATTATTGTTATTTATTTATTTTTTCAACTAAAAATGATATATATATATATGTGTGTGTGTGAGAGACATTGGATCATATTTACTTCAAAATGTCAGCTTTAAATTTTGTTGTCACATTGTTTGCACTTACCCTCTCATATGGCTTATGTGATGCTTTTTCTGTTACAATTAACATTCGAGTTGATAATTTATCAGGTGGTATCATGCTTACATGTTTGAGTAGGGGTGGTATTATTGGTCACCTAGATCCACAAAAACTCTATCATTTTACATATCCTGCTGATCAATCTGAATCTTGTAATGCAAATTGGCATGGTTTACAAGCTCAATTCATTGCATATGATCCCAAAAATGACCAAGGTCATCCCATTATCTACTGGAATGTAGAGAAAGATGGATTATATCAAAGTTATGACAATAAGAACTTTGTTAAAAAGGTTGGTTGGAGTTAATGTTCCTTGAACACCAAAACACTAATGTTATTTGTGCAATAGTTTGGTGGAGAATTGGATTCGAGTACTTTTTTTTTTCATTATGTATTTGATTATGCTTATGATCACTATTTCACAAATGTATAAGTAGCAAAAATAAATTAAATTAAATAAATATATAAATGCAATAAGTTTTGGGACCATTAATTACACCTCTAATAAGCTACTATGTGTAGATCCAGGAATGGTTGTTATGCGCAGAACAATTCGTGTTCTATGCAACCAGAAAATTTCTTCCATTTATTTTACCCCCATAGCAAAGCACGTTATTATTATCTTTAGTTTATTTACTAATCATTCTGAATAAAAAATTCCATGTGATATTTGGGAGGCACTTCAGTGTCTTTATGGCGCCAAAGGTAGGTGACTTTCAGTAAATCTCATCCATCATATTCCTTGAATGCATCAGATTATGCCACATGTTCGATCTCTTATTTACATAAAAAATAAAAAAACAGAACAAACAGTACGCCTTTCACTCTCCTCCTATATGTAACTCAACATCAACCACCTGCCGCCTCATCGTCACTGTCGTTTACACACGGCCTCATGAATTTCAGCATCGGAAAAGTCTTGTCTAAATCAAAAACAAAAATGTTATTTTCTCTCTCAAACTCAAAATTCAAACTTGATTTAAGCCCATTTCTGTGTATGTAAGGGTCTTGTGGTGAATTGAAGAAATTTAGTATCAGGATTGTGAAAAACAAAACAATATGCAAAAATTTATCACTGCAATTTGAAGATATTTTTCCTCTTTGATTTTGAATTTATACTAGTTGAGAGACAAAGAGTAGCGAGGAGATTATGTTGTGCGATGGAGCAAATTGGTCAACAGGTGCGACAGCAACCGGAGGCCATGGACGACGGAGGCAAATTGGTGGTAGTGGTGGGTTTAGGTCCGGTTGGAGACGGAAGCAAAGGAAAATGATGGAACTAATATGTTCTGTTTTCCCATTTTTCTCACAATTTTGTTTTTTTTAAAAATAAGAGATCAAACACGTGGCACAATCTGATGCATTCAAAGAATTGGATGGACGAGATTTGCTGAAAGTCACCTGCCTTTTGGCGCCATAAAGGCACTAAAGTGCCTCCCGTGATACTTCCATAATAATGTTTCAATTCTTGAATGGATAGGCATGTTCAAAAAAGATATGTTCATGCCCTTTTCCTCTTTATTAGATATCTTTTGTATTAATGTGTGTATTATTAAAAATAATTGTGAATTATTAGCCAATGATTGTATAGGAGATAAATACATTATTAGCATTAATAACTTATAAAATTTGAGAGTCAAATAAGACAATATTTTGTGCAAATAAGACAAATATCACTTATCAAATGACTCAAGATATATAACTTGTGACATTTTTAATTGGCCCATGATAATATTTCTGAATTCAGGTACATTATTGCATTTTGTTGTTCACTGTTCGATTTTCATTTTACCATCTCTCGATTAGAGTTTGCTAGGAAACAAGGAAATGTGGCTGCTTATACGCTTACTGCAGAGGCCTCGTTTTTTACTAGTCCTGTTGTCTATTTTAATATACCTAATAAACTATTATTATATGAGATTATTCTATAGTAGAAGTGAGTAACAATTCCATGAACTTCAAATCCATCTTTTCCCATGTAGACAGTGTAACGAACCGATTTTATTTTTTTAACTGTTTTATTTATTATTTTGTTTGGTGTGTTTTATTTATTGAGTTAGTTGGGTTTTAGAGATATTAAAGTTATTTTGGTAATTTGAGGAGTGAGAGTAATTTGGTAATTTAGGATGAAGAGTATTTTTGTAATTTTGAGTATGGAGAGTTAGTTAAGGAAGTTAATAGTAACTTGGGTTAATTAATGGAATAGTGGTGTATGGGTAATAGTAGGAGTTTTAATGAAGTGATATTGTGGCAACATTTTATGAGTGGTAGAAAGTTACTACGTCCATTAGTGAGTGTGACTAAGTCAAATAGTATATAAGAAAATAGTCTTTGTGAAATTAGGTCAAGAGCTCATTTGTTACATTGAGAGAAAGAGGCAAAGTTTAGAGAAGAGAAAAAAATAGAAAGTAAGAAGAAGAAAGAAGAATTTCAAGAGAAGGGAGATCTAGCTTGGGGGATGGCTCAAGAGGGAGAAAAGATTGTAGATTAAAGTAGCTTTTGGAATGTTAAGGTAAGAGGAAAGTTTGTATTCACCATTTAGAGATTATGAGTGATAGAGTGGTTATGGCTCATGTTTGATTATGTGATTTTCATGAGATTGGTGTTATGTTAAGTTGATTTTTGTGCTAATTAATTATGACAATTATGGGTATGATAAATTTTGTGAAATTAAGTTATTTATATGCTTAAACTCGTGTTTGATGATAAATGATAAGTTGTTCTTGAGGTTTTAGCTTAAATGTATGAAAATCATGATATTGTTAATGATAATTGCTCAAACCATGTTCTAATTGCTTGTCATGTGATTGGGTATTTTTGTATGTTGAAATTCGGAATTGAGTATGTTAAATGTGATGTTTCGGTTAAGTTGTGGTTTGTTGGTGAAATTGTGAGAATTGGGTGATTAATCATGAAAATGGAGTTTTGATGAATTGTGTTTTGTGATTATGATGGTGAAGTTGTTAATGTGGTGGAATGAGTATGAATTTTTGTCTTGATTAAGAGTTTTGGGTGAGAAATTGAATTTGGGGAAAAATGGGTTTTTAAGCTAAAACTCTTTTGTAAGTGATTATGGGAAATATGTTGTTTTGGGCTGAGTGAATTGAAAATGTTTTGAGTTAGAAATGAGGTTAATTTGTAAGGTTAAAATGGTTTAAGTAATAGGGATTATTTCAGTGCGATCGGGATCGAAAACGGATTTGAAAATGGAGTCGCGTGTGCCGAAAGATGAAAACGCACCACTGGTGAGCTGGCATGACTGTGCGCCCCTGTGGCACGGACCGTGTCAGACATTCGCACTTAGGCAGCACGACCGTCTAAGTAACCGCATAAGAAGACTAAAGAACTTATCTACCGAATGGCTAGAAATGGCCCTATATACGTTGTTTGTAACAATAAATTGTTGGCGTGTAAAATTGTTACCGTGTTGACGGTCAAATTTATTTGCCATTATAAAAAATTCGAGTACAATGTGATACCTTGTCATTCACTTTGTTCGACTTGGATTGTGGGACTTGAAAGAGTCAGTTAGCTTGCTGGCATTCGTTTCGTTGCAAGGAGTTGATGGTATGTGGATACTCTTCGTGTTGACGGACTGTCCACTCATCATATTATATACCTTTGATTAGTTTTAGGATTAAATAGAGGCAAATCCACTGGTGTTGTTTTTTGTTTTCCCGTTTGGGTTAAACTACACTTTTGTGTGGATTCACTAGGTTAGGTTTATGTCCCCCAGTTTTTTTTATGTATTTTTTCCTTTTTTTAATAATATATATGAACACTTGACACAAGATTCGAGTATAGTTGAGAAATCACTATTCTCTTTCTTGGTGTCATTATGCTCTTGATTTATCCCAAAAAAAAAAAAAAAAAAATTTTTATCTTTTTGGTTCATTTGCACATGGATTTTTAAGCTTCAAATCTATGATTTTATTTCTCATGTTTATGGCCATTCATTCATGTTTGCATATAAACCTTAGTTTTAATGCTTGAAAATGCATATACAAACAGGTCAAAAGAATCAAAATGACTTGAAAAAATAGATAAAGGACGGCATCATTATATGAAATTAAGTTAATGGGCCATAGGTGTAATTGATTGACTAAAATACTCTTGCATAAAATGTAGCCAACATAGATTGGTCCATTTAGTTATGAATTGGTCATATCATGCAACATTGAGTTCAACTCCCGCTCCCGACGCGAGAATTTCATTGATAGGTAATCTGTATTTCTATCAATGACCTTGAGACCTGCTCTGGCTCTTGTGAGGCTCTGAGACCCAACTCACTAAAGTATTTTTTTTGAATAAAAACTTTTATTTATATAGAAGAAAGAGTTATAAAATGCATATTAGTTATTTACTTTCATTAAAATTTATTTCCTTTCATTATGAATCAAACAGGGGAGAAGGCAATCTCCTCTCCCTTCCCCTTCCCCTTCCCCTTCCCTTTCCCCTTCCCCCAATTTCATTGATAGGATCAAATATTGTTTACTCCTCAGTCTACATGCAGGTTCCATAAGAAGGAAAGACTCAAGGGACACCCTTATTCTAGCAGCAGTTATAGTTGCCTGTACGTTGTTTCTAATCATTTATTGGCTCTCAAAATAGCCAATGTTTTTGAATTATACACAATTATAAACAATGGTGGATATATGATATATCCGTCGAAATTATCTGTTTCAATACCCTTTTTGTTTATATAGCATTTTGTTTCATTCGAGTATGTGGACACCACACCACCCCAACTTAAAAAAAGAGAAAAACATCATTCAATCTTAAACATCAACATTCTACATTGATGCTCTTGCAATTCGGATTTCAAATTATAAGTAGAAAAAGAACTTGAATTTAATAATTTCAAAGGGAAATTACAATGACCTCCAATGAGGTCTCACTAAACAACTAAAACACGGTCTCTAATTTTGTAGTCGATATTAACCTCCTCTAATGTCTTTTTAAATAGATAAACACATTCATCTTCAACTTAACACCTAATTAACACCGTTAGCTATTGATGAAGAAATCATTTATTTTTATTGTAAGCTTTACGATTATTGTCTTTTATTTTTTCATATAAAAAATTTGTCTTTTATTTTTGTTTTTCTTTATTTCAAATCTCAACTGTTATAATTCAGATAATTATGCTACTTTCATTGAAAAATAATTCATCAGAAGAGTTTTTTTTTTTTTTTTTTTAAATTTCTTTTTAAT
>Ga0228711_1012741_pt1 | contig 10178 bp, 7 predicted proteins | sample MedpolnodulmetaG_2_FD_177996 | JGI IMG/M metagenome (GOLD analysis project Ga0228711, IMG submission 177996) | Root nodule microbial communities from Medicago polymorpha collected in Santa Monica, California, United States - brown nodules | ecosystem: Host-associated > Plants > Roots > Nodule...
TCAAAGTTATTAGGTGTTATCCATTTTGTTTTGTACTTTACCCACTATTAGTGTCTTATAGTAAAAAGTGAATATATCATAAACATATACAGATTGGCGCATGACTTTGTGATGGTGGATAGAATTGATGGACGACATTCTTATGAGGTTTATGAAACAACAATAAGTTGAGTCATTTTTCACACAACGTTATACATTCTTATGAGTTGACTTGTTTAGAACTGAAGTTTCAGATGTTGACATTTTCTGTTGAATCTACTGTTTAACTCTAGATGCATGTATAACAAACATTAGTTCAAAAGGAAATTGATATTATCGACGTGTTTGGTATCGATACTTAGAGCCTTAGACCTCTGACCAGGTGTTTCGAACTGTGATAGACAACTTGATACCTGATGACACATGTTGAGATTAAAGCTCCAAGATTGGGACACAATTTCACCCTAGTTCCAAACACTCGATTTTTGTCTGGGGTTTTGTTGTCTCCCATTGTAAATGTGAAAAAAGGATCTCTTGCTTGTCTAGCCATGTGGATTTCATGAGTCACAGCATCCTCATACACCCAAGTAATACTGTCTTGTGTGCTGTTTGGGCAGAAAAATCTGCATAAATACATCTAATTATCTTTTCAGGCTGATAAGACTGAAATGAACACTCACATTATATCAAAACACATTTTGAAGTTCTTTCCAAGGTCTTCATTTAATATCTTTTTTTGGTATGTTTTTCACTTGTGGTGGCAGTAGGTGTGCGACGTATCATGGTATCATTTCTGTGTGTAACCTCACATCACGTTGGTAGTTAGTTGGGTTAATTGGGTGTGTTATTAATGTCATACTATTGTTAGGAATTAGGATGCAGTACATGGATAACTGCTTACATAAATCTTCACATATGATATATAGTTATGTACCAGTATTGTTCGTGACTTACTGCAGAGTGAAGATGTTATGTCAGCACTTGACTTGAGCTTGTAACTTCGAAACAAATGGACATGTTGCATACACAATTCCAAAAATAACAGACAACAGACATGTTTACAGCACAAGGTAAATGTTGACAGTGGAAAACACTTAAGTTTTCTATGTGACAACAAACTGTTTACCATTTTATTCATTGCTTGCTGCAAAAACAGAGCAAACATTACAATACAAGTTACCATCTCAGTTTCTGCTGCTTGCCTTAATAACAGACACATACATCTATTGGATTATATTTATTTAGATATATATCATGCATGGTTTCTGATTTAACCATTCAACCTAACTAGTTTAAAGAATGAGCAGAAAGAGATACAACACTAAACAAACATTGATTGATTTAAGATGAAAAATGCAGACTCTATTGGATTTGATGTAGCTGTCTTAATCACCAGCGCAGGTGTAGCATCACGAATGGAACCTGGAAGAAAGGCTTGGCCTTCCCTTAGCCTAGATGAATTGCCTTTTAATTTCATGCTCATCTCTTCAAAAGGAGAGAAGTGTAATGTTCATGAACTGAACATATTTCTCTTCATCCTCTTCATTTCCTTCTTCCTCCATATTCTGGTCGTTACTTGGCTTAGCTTATATATAGATTTTAATGAAGAACAATCAACAAAGAGAGGGTTTTCACTTCCCTGACATTCAAGCATATATAGTGTCTCTTAGCAGGCAAAGATGTATCATATATCCATTTCCAACATGTTAGGGAATTTAAAAAGCAGACAAGAGAATAGTTGCCAAAAATAAAAGTAAACAACAAGTTGCAATATTCAAGTTTAATTTCCAAAAGGTCTCTCGAAAGCATCACGATATGTGTAAGTTTTGTTTTATTTACTAAAAAACGAATTAGTTTATTCAAATTATTAGAGTACCTCAAATACAAATACAAATTCAACATCGTTAAAAACAAAAAGAATGAATCTGGGAAAAATTGTGATTTTTGATATTACAAAAACACTTGTAAATGTGATGCGATTGTAGAAGCTTCCAAGACTTTTGCGTTTTTGCTAAACTTTAAGTTGTAGACCACACTTTTAAGTTTATTTGTTTTTTGAATAACGAATGTAAATAGTTACTTGTTAAATGAAATATTCACTCTTTGCCAAGGTTTAAACCATGACTTCAAACTCCTTTACCTTTATCTCAAATCGGTTGAGTTATTCATCCCTCCCACACTTTAAAGTATATAATTATAACATTCAATATCTTTTGACATGATATCAGAGGATAAAAGTTTAGAGTAGTGATATTTGAACAACCATTTGTGACAACTTCTTTTTCCTCTCTTTTTATTTGGTTAAAAATAATGGAGAGAGAAAAAGGAAGAGAGAGAATATAAACATAATGTGAGTATAAAAGAGAGAGTTGTCAAAAAATTGTCATAAAATGGTGTACAAATATCATTTCTCAAAAGTTTATTATGATTCTTATGCTTAACACAAATTTTATAGGAGGGAGAGAGAGGCACACTCTTTAATAATTAAGAAGTTTAGTGACAAGGTCATAAAGGAGATTGAAGATTCAATTTTCACCATACATAATACTAACAATATTATCGTTTATCGTTAAAAAAACAATATGGAGAACAAAGGGTCTAGAAAGGATTGGAAAACAGGTAAAAAGAAGAGAATATATAAATTGTATAATAATGAAAAGTTGGTTAGTGGCAAAACAACCAAGTGTAAAGAGGGAAGATGGTGGTAGATAAGCACTTACATTGCATTTTATGATGATATATACGTTGGCACCGTCCAATTTGTACCCATGGAGATGGTGGGTCGAATGCTTTATGAGTGGATATAGTATAACCACTGATTTTTTAACCTTTAGTGAGATTTGCTTAATCCTGAAGTGATTGTACGTAACCAAAGAAAGCCAATACTCAACTTTTTTTAATGAACACGTATAGGATTGTTACATCATATGATTAAAAAATGTTGCTCAAATTAACCTGTTTTAGAATATCACAGTCTTTCCTTACTAAGAAGGATAACAATTATTGGAGCTTCTCACGATAAAATAATTCACTTAATTAGGTCGTCACTTCCTTTCTCCTAATTGCAAGTGGATGCTTTAAGCATGCTTTGGAATGATTTTATTTTCTACGCATTAATATAATCCTTGGCTTTCTATTGAGTCTTGAGTTTGCTTTTATGATTACAGGCTATATTTTTATTTATGGAATGTGAGGAAAGCTTTTACAAAATGCGTTGAAGAAATGACATGGTTTTGCTTGTTTTGTTCCACATATAGAATTTGCAAATCAGCGATATTTGCTTGGTGTCATATTCATGCACTTTCTCCTTTACAGTTTTGATAGCACCACTTTGGTTTGAACGTACGAATATGACAACAAGGGAATTAAATTAACGTGCTATATTTTTCTAAAAGTTTTTTTTTGCACAAGCTAAAATGAGATATATTAATAACACCAGTAATGCACCCTGCACAAGACTGTGAAAAGTGAATCACCGATAAATATTTTCAGATACAAGGTGCCGAGTAACAAAAGGCAACCCCCTAAAAACAGTCAAAATAAATTAATGATGAACACCCATACAAAGGAGTGGATGTGTCCACCAATCATAATAACTATAATTAAAGATGTATGCTTTGCTTTCATCCACAAAAAAGAATTAAGCTTGACTTTCTCAAGAAGAACAAAAGCACGTGAAGCCTCATTTTTAAAGATGATATTATTCCGATTCTTCCATATAACCCAAACACAAGCATACCAGATTCCTTGCAAGAAAGAATGGGTGCACCGCGGAAGTCCCGCCATATAACAAAACTGAATGTGATGATCACGCATCTCATTATGAGACACCGCATACAATCCTAACCAAGACCAAACAGAAGACCATAAAGTAAGTGATATACTGCATGCTAAAAAGAGGTGGCTTATTGTTTCTATCACGTCACAATCGGCCACACACATAGATGTTGTGGAGTGAATTATGCTCCTACGCAAAAGATTATCACGTGTCGGAAGTCGATTACGGAGAAGGCGCCACACGAACAAAGACACCTTTGTCAGAATATGCTTATGTCAGACTTTGTCAACGAGGCTCCTATCCACCTGATCACCATAACTAGTGACAAAGCGATAGGCCTCCCGCATCGAGTAACCACGAATTGTATCAAGTGTCCAACGCTATTTGTCAGTAACATTAACCTACAAAACAATGTTATGTAATAATACTGATTACTCCCTCACACTATCCTCCTCCCATGCTAACAATCGACGTCTCCACACCCACGCCCTTCCCCCTTCCTCCCACCCCTCCTTCTCCCTCTGCCACCGAACACTCCTTATTTACAGCCAAATCAAAAAGTCGAGGGAATTTGAATCGCAACGGTGGTTCCCCGACCCAATGATCAAACCAAAATAAGTTATTGTTACCATCTCCCACAACCCGTCGAATATTCCCTTCAAACCAATTTCCCACACCCTCTCCGACCCCCCCTCGGACATTACATAACAACCGCCAGAAAAGTTATGTTAATTGTACATGATTTTCAACGAACACACTAGTGGCAATATAATTAAAAAATATATCAATATGTAACTCGTGTGTGTGAAATATGGCATGAAAATAACAAACATATCCCGTAAACTGTCAAGAAGATTGGAATAATTGTGAAGATTATTTATTTTTATTTTCTTTTGACAAAATGAAGATTTATTTTTGTTATTTGTGTGTGTGAAATATGGCATGAAAATAACATATCCCGTAAAAAGATTGGATTAATTGTGAAGATTATTTTTTGTTATTAAAAGTATCGTTGAACACAACTATAGACACCAAGGACAGGTTAACAACAATGATTTTTTTTAGGGAAGGTTAACAACAATGATAAAATATCTCCCTCAAAATATTGCAAAGAGTTTTAATACTTTGTATAAAATAGTACACATCCAAATCTCATTTCCCACCGTTTATAAAAAAACTCTCCCTTCCCACCACACACCAAAGTCCACCATTAGGCATCAAAAAAATATTCGGCTTTTCATCCTGCGGTAGAAAATAAACCAAAAAAGTACTCATGCTAAAAATAAAATTCGGATTAATTAACAAAAAAATGGCAGTTTTCTATAACATAACCACAATGTAACAAATTAAAATTTGAATGTTGATTGCAAGGGACTAGGGGGACGAAGCCAAGGGAGGACAGACTCTGGCCCCCTAACTCCTCTCTCTTCATGTTCATGATACATGCAAAATATATAGTCAAATAATTACATTGACTTTTTTTTAAGTAAAATATTTACATTGACTTATATTTTTATGTTTATGTCAAAAATAAAAATGATATTATTTTTTCCATATCCGATTAGGTAATAATAATTATGTAAAAAATAATAGAAAGACCATCCTTAATCGATTTAAGTTTTTAAATTATGTGGTTTTAAAGAGATTAATTTTCATATACTTGTAAAATATTTTTTTATTGTAGACAAAACATAGTCTCTCATCCTCTACAAAAATGATAATATGAATAACAAGTACATAAATGTGGACGTGCCGGAGTGGTTATCGGGCATGACTAGAAATCATGTGGGCTTTGCCCGCGCAGGTTCGAATCCTGCCGTCCACGTATTTTTTCCATTCAATTTTTATTTTCTTTCTCTTCTCTTGCAACATATCAACACAACACAGTCACGAAATGCGATGAAATGATATGATCAGAAAATCACATTCACATGAGTATCTTAAATGTGATAAAACAATGCAAATCAATGAACCAACTCCACCAAATCCATGCTCACACAATCACCACAAATCTCTTACCACACCACCCACTCTCAATCTTAAACAACATTCTCTCCACTTTCACTTCCTTACTCAATTCCAAAAACAACATCAAAACTTATTCCACTTCATCTCTAACAAACTATGCAATTTCCATCTTCAATTCAATTCCAAATCCAACAACATTCACCTTCAACACTCTCATCAGAATCCACACTCTCCTCTCTTCCCCTCTCTCCGCCCTCCACACCTTTTTCTCTCTTCGCCGTCTTTCTCTCCCTCTTGACTTCCACACTTTCCCTTTAATCCTCAAAGCCTCTTCTCAACTACACTCTCTTTCTCTTGCTCAGTCTCTTCACTCCCAAGTTTTTAAGTATGGTTTTCTGGTTGATTCTTTTGTTATGAACTCTCTCATTCGTGTTTATTCCGTTAATGACTGTGTAAATGATGCATTCAAGGTGTTTTGTGAAAGTGGTTATAGAGATATTGTTTCTTATAATGTTATGATTGATGGGTTTGTTAAAAGTTTTAAGCTTGATCGTGCACGTGAACTGTTTGATGAAATGCCTCAAAGGAATGAAGTTACCTGGGGTACTATGATCGCGGGTTATAGTCAGGCGAAAATGTGTCGTGAAGCTGTTGAGCTTTTTAATGAGATGATTGGATTGGAATTTGTTCCGGATAATATAGCTTTGGTGTCGGTTTTATCTGCTTGTGCTCAGTTAGGGGAGCTGGAACAAGGTAGGGTTGTTCATGATTATATTACGAGGAATGGGATTCTAGTTGATTCATATTTGACAACTGGGTTGGTGGATTTGTATGCAAAATGTGGATGTGTTGAGATTGCTAGGGAAATATTTGAGTCATGCACAGATAAAGATGTGTTTACATGGAATGCTATGCTTGTTGCTTTTGCTATTCATGGGCAAGGTTTAGTTTTGTTGGAATATTTTTCTAGAATGGTTGCTGAAGGGGTTAAGCCTGATGGGGTTACTTTCTTGGGTGTGTTGGTTGGGTGTAGCCATGCTGGTTTGGTTTCTGAAGCTCAAAAGGTTTTTGATGAGATGGAAACTGTGTATGGGGTTGCTAGAGAGGGTAAGCATTATGGGTGTATGGCTGATATGTTGGCAAGAGCTGGGTTGATTGAAGGATCAAGGGAGTTGATAAAAGGGATGCCAAATGGAGGTGATGTGTTTGCATGGGGTGGGTTGTTAGGTGGATGTAGGATACATGGAAATGTTGAGATTGCAAAGCAAGCAGCTCAGCAAGTAATGGAGATTAAACCTGAAGATGGTGGGGTTTATTCTGTCATGGCTAATATTTATGCAAATACAGAGCAATGGGATGATTTAGTTAAGATTAGGAAATCGTTGGGTGCTAATAGAAGAGCTAAGAAAATCACTGGCACTAGTTTGATTAGACTCAATGAGCATTAACAAGATGCCAAGATGATTATTATTTTTTGTGAAAATAAAATTAGATTAGTGGAGACATACTCTCATGCTTGGTCAGAGAGAACTTTGAACCTCGTTGAGGATTTACAAAGAAATTTATGTATAACCTACCAGATGTAGAATTCCGGAATTTGAACCAAACTGACAATAAGTGTGAGCAAAAAGTCGAATCATTTGTGTCAACTGCATTTGGCACCAAAATGATTATTTCCTTCGGTACTCAAAATTAATGAGTGATTAAGATTTAAGCACTTGCCTGTTAAATTTATTTCATGTTCTGGTGCATAGCTCCCTTATTAACACTATATTTGACTATCTACGTAATCGCATGGAAGTGATAATGTGTAGAGATTAGTTGGATAGTAGAGGCAAAAATGATTTTCTCACACCATTTTTTATAAACAGAAACTTTATTATAAGGAGTTCAAGGGTGCTCGACACCCATTACAATAGAATAAACTCATGCACTTTGAATTTGAAGACTTTGTAATAGACAATTCTACCAATCCGAGAAAACAAACTTTCTATTTCTACCTTCTCAATTTACAAACCAAAACCAAAAAACTCTTTTGATGTTGTCTGCCATCCCCTTCAACTTCTAGTTAGCCACATTACTATTGAAAAAATTGTTATTTTCTCACACTTCGTGTTTTTTGTCTGAATTTTCCTCTTCTCTTACTGCCAATATAAGCTATTGGGCTACTAAGGCTCTTAGCATTTCAGATTTTACAAGACATGTCAAGAACCAGAATGATAAAGTTATTAGTCAGGTATAAAAGCTCTTGTTAAACTCAAACCTGCATGATTCACCTTTAGAAATGGAGCTCTTCTAACGATACTACTTGGAATTGCATTCTAACCGTGGAGGCTTCTCTAGTCATGTGAAAGTTTGCTTAGACTTGGCTATGACTGTAGGATTGTTCTGCATATCTTAAATAGAAAACAAACCAAAATAATTTGATTTATATTTAAGGATACAATTGCCTGGAATTTGAATTTTCTGCTTTAAAATTTTCTAACACTTTCTGTGTGTCAAAAAATTAGATAGATTTTAAATATATAAAAAACTGAACTAGTATTGGTGGGTGCGCCAAGCCAATGCAATAGTGCAACGCATAAGCGACACATGAGAAGCCCAATAGCAAGCTATTGAAATGGCCTCTCCCCCTCAAAAAAGTAATTTAATATCGTGTGACCCATTGGACCACATATCAGATATTAAACTGATAAGAACAGATACTACACTTGATCTTAGCCAAAAGGCCGAGAAAGGTATGAATTGAAATGAGGCCTCGCATCTGGTTTTATATCCACTGTCTACTCAGTTCTTTTCTTCATTAACCGATGTGGGACTTTTATGCGGTAGCACCTTTGGGACTCTTGCAAGTTGCACACCACTCCCATTTATCTGCAGCTAAATTTCGTTTCCCGTAAATTTCTAACGTGATGCCTCCAGTATCAAAATGGTAAATAAATATCATATCTCAAATTTAAATAGTCTGCAATCAATCATACAAACTATGAGGTCACATACACAATTTTATTTGGAGTAATCATGATATTTCACAAGTTGAAGAAGGCTAAGTTCACAATCAGGGAATTCACTTGACTTAATAACTTGTCAGTCTTATACACTACAAATTTCTTTATTCCTAAACATTATCATCGGATGGATATTGTACACGGGAAAGACAAGTTCCATAATACATGGATGAAGCTAAGAGATGTCATCCCTATTTAAAGATATTTGATGAGTCTACAGAGTTAAATGTCTAATAAAGACAATCCTTGTAACTTCTAGTACCTAGACCTTTATAGTTTATCTTCATGCGTAAGATGGAATTGATCCATGTTGTATCTGTTGGTTACTTTGAAACTTGGTATACCAATGGTGTTATAGCAGAGACTGTACTAAAAAAAACTTTTTTTATTTTATTTATTTTAAGAGGTACTAAGATGGACTTAGTTGATAGATTTGAAGCTTTGTTTCACTTTCTTCTTTATAAGAAAGAAAAAAGGCAATACTACTAATGTATACATAGGAACAAACAAGGACACTATGTAGCCAATTTTCCTTATACTACGAGGAACTATGAGTTTTGCTTCTACAATATCAGCTCGTGTCTCAATTTATCCATTTTAAATCCTCTCTAAGGCTATGTCTAGATTGGTGGTGCGAGATTGAATAGGATGGAATGGAATTTAAATAAAATTAGGAGTGAATCATCAACTTCATCCCTGAATTTTCACGGGTCGGCCAACTTCGTCCCTTAATTATGCGAAATATCAATTTAATCCCTGAATTTGTTAAATGTCAATCAAGTTAGTCCTTCTATTCAAACGGAGCGTTAACAGGGCTGACGTGGCCGTTAACCTCTCACATGTCAGACGCCACGTAGGCAGGGACTAATTTGGCCGATAATAACAAACATTTCGAAGGACTAAATTGATTGATGTGTAGAAAATGTTTTGGCTTTCTTCCCAAATGGCTCTTTTCTTCCCCCAACAACTATTTATTCCCCAATTGTATAAAATTGGAACCCTAATTACATAATCTGCAATCTACACTCTATAATCACGAAAATTTCCTCCAATAATAAGTGGTCCAGTTCTGCCCCAATTCAAAAAACTTCAAACCCTAATTTTTTTCGTATTGAATCTGAAAGCCAAAATCCTCAAAATTTATTGAAGCAAAACTATTGAAATTGAATCTGAAATGATGGGGGTGGGAATATGGGAAAAAACAGTTATGAAAGTCAAGCTTCATCTTCAAGCTCCAAGTTTAATTGTGTTGTGAGAGTGCTTGAATGTTGGTGTCCTTGTTAGAAAATCCAATACTTCAAAAAAAACTCAGGAAGGCCATTCTATGCTTGCCCTCTGCCAAAGGTTGGTTTAACTAATGAAAAGAGGTTGAAGATGATTGAGAAATGTAATCTTACTATAATAATATTGCCATCAAATTAGTCCCTGAATTATTTCTCTATCTA
>Ga0228711_1012746_pt1 | contig 10171 bp, 5 predicted proteins | sample MedpolnodulmetaG_2_FD_177996 | JGI IMG/M metagenome (GOLD analysis project Ga0228711, IMG submission 177996) | Root nodule microbial communities from Medicago polymorpha collected in Santa Monica, California, United States - brown nodules | ecosystem: Host-associated > Plants > Roots > Nodule...
GTGGGGCCCATGCCAATTTTAATCTCTCATCCCTCTTTCTCTCCTCACCAAACAGGATGAGTTTAACATTTCTCTCCATCTTCTCTCGTCCCTCAGTCTCTCTTCCCTATTTCTTGCATTCCAAACAAAGTGTTAATGACAGATCAAATCACATGCTGATGTTAAATTTGAAAATAACAAACATCAACCAATCGGTTTACTTGAAAGAATCTAACAGTCAACAAAATTGATGATATACTATTTATCCAATCCCTAAAAAGAAGTTATCAATGAGGGCATGTTGAATTAAAATGCCTAACCTACTAATTCCATCAGCAGTTAAATTTTTCATACTCAGCTGAAGATTAGGCAGCATGAGACAATGCAACTTTTTGCAACACAAGGGTGGGTCTATAAACCAACCTTGATATCAATCATACCAATCATGTACTTTTAAGTAAGTTGTCTCACATTGAAATGAAAGTGTATATTTCGGTATCATGATTAGTATGTCTGAATTACGCCATGATTTTGCATAAACTACAAAGTATATAGGTATATCTACCGTGATATTGGACAGAGACATATTATAGGTTGAGTTGGAGTTAAAATAGAGCTCTTCAAGTTTCAATACTGAATTAACACAGTCCTCTGCATCATTCAAATAAAAAACATACAAGTATACTTTTCCTAATGGATGATATAATATAACAACATTTTAATTACAAAATCATAATGTAACAAAAATGAACACAAAAACACATAGAAAAGGGGATATAATTCAACAATTATTTTATACATTCCCCAAAACATAAACAAATCTAAATCTCCTAAACTTTTGTTTAATAATTTAACACTACAACAATAAACAAAACAGTTTAGTTTTGCCTATAAGCAATGTAATTAGCCAAAGCAATCAAAGGAGCAGATTTATTCAAATCAAACCCAGAAAGTTGTTCTTGTGCATCACGGTTCAATTTCTCAGCAAACTCTTTCGATTTCTCAATCCCTAAAAGCTTAGGATAAGTAACCTTATCAGCTACCAAATCTTTCCCAGCAGTTTTCCCTAACTCCTGTGAAGATTTCGTCACATCAAGAATATCATCAACAACCTGAAACAATAAACCTATATATCTCGCGAATGTTCGCAGTTTTTCAACATCTTCATCACTTCCACCACCTAATATTGCACCAAGAACAACAGCACCTTCTAACAAAGCTGCAGTTTTATGCAGATGAATGAATTCAAGCCGTTCGAGTCCAACATCGGATAAACCTTCTGAGTTTATATCAACAACTTGTCCGGCGACGAGTCCTTCTGAGCCTATTGATTTCGCTAATTCACCGATTGCACGGACAATTCTCGCCGGAGAAACATCGGCGGTGGAAACAGCAATATGTTCGAAAGCAAAAGCGAGAAGAGCATCTCCAGCGAGAACAGCAACGTCTTCTCCGAAGACTTTATGGTTTGTAGGTTTACCTCGCCGGAGATCGTCGTTATCCATACAAGGAAGGTCGTCGTGGATTAGAGACATGGTGTGGATCATTTCGACCGCGCATGCGGCCGGCATCGCCATCGGTTCGGTTCCTCCGACGAGTTCACAGGCGGCTAAACAGAGAACTGGCCGGACGCGTTTTCCGCCGGCGAGGAGAGAGTAACGCATCGCTTCGTGTACTTTTAACGGTTCGCGTAATGAAACGGCGTCGTCTAAGGCTTTGTTAACCCTAGTTGCTTTTTCTATCATGTAGGATTTGAAATTGAAAATTGGGTTTTGTTCTTCTGCTTCTATTGGTTCTTGTTTTGTGAGTAATGATGAAACAGAAAAAGAATTGGGTTTTGATGATTTAATGGGTGAAACTGAAATGGGTATTTTGGTAAAATAAAAAGATGGGATTCTGGATCTGGATCTGGTTGTAGCAGTAGCAGTAACTTGATTCAACATGAAATTGGAGTGTGTCCATGTGTTAAGATTCACAGCACTCATGTTTATGTTTGTTTCTTAGGTTTTTTGTGTTTGGGTTATGATAATGTTTATGTTTTTTTAAGGAGTTGTTCTTTCCTTAGGTTATTGTTATCTTATATTCTCTCTTGTACTCTCTTTATATATGGTGGGTGTAGTGAGATTTAAGGAGTTGGAAGGCTTGAACTTAGAACTTCATGTGTGTAGGTGAATGTGTGAGTCACGTTTAGTGATTTTTTGGGTTTGGTTGTGTTACACAACTTAAGGTGAAATTGAAGAGAATGGGAATGGAAAGTGGGAACAAAAGGGAGGCAAGAGGTGTGGGCAAGGTGAGATAAGGACAGTTTCCACCAATGAGGTGAGTGTGATGTGTAATGAACAAGATAGGATAGTTTGAGATTTGGGGTTTAATTCGAAGGGATAGGTGTTTTTCTATTGCGTTCCTTCATTCGGCTTCATTAATTGTGTCATTTGTTTTCTGTGGCTCTTGTCCAACAAAGATAAATTCTTTTCATAAGTATTTAATATTTAACATGTAAATGTAATTTGCCTAAAAATACATGTAAATGTAATTCATCTATACTACTCAATAAGGAGAAATTATCCTTCAACAAAAATAAGGAGATTTTTTATTTTGGTAGTGTTGTAAAATAAGGAGAAATTATAAATAAAGGAATGAGCATGACAATTTTAACAAATCAGTTTTATTAATAAATTGATATATGTCAATTATCATAAATTTAGAGTGGAGAAAAACAATTGTCCAGAAATACTAGTTCAATTGACAAAAATGTCGAATTGACAAGGTTTTCCCTTATGTGTATGAGATTTAATGGCTATTTATCATTTCGTCTATCTAAAGAAAACAATGGAGAAAACAGTTTATATACTAAATATTCAATTTGGTCATTCACAGTTTTATCGTCACTCAATTTAGTCTCCTAGTTCAATATTGAGATTATGTTGATTCTTGGTGCGATTTTGAGCAGGGAAAGTTGTGATTATTTAATTTTCTGCATTTTAGTGTTATGGGTTGGCAGTGGCAAGTGCAAATTCATTTCATGTACCATACGCAAACTCACTTTGCATATGTCTACGTGGATTGAGTTTGCGTATACATCGTATCGAAGTTGGTTTTATTGTGCGGTTGTTAAATTGATTGAAAATCTTGTAAGTTGGTTTTTTTGTTTTTGTGGAAAGATCTTGTAACTTGTTTTAAAAACTATTGTTATCCAAAGTCATGTAATGCTCGCAAACAAAATTTATGTACAATGTATGCATAAATTCAGTTTTCTTATGACACATGAACTTAGTTTACATATACTAAGGTTTTGTTTGTGAGTTTGGAGGAGGAGAGCTTTTGGAGATGAAAAATATAGAGGAAAATAAATAAATCATTCATATTTTTAAAAGAGTACACTTTTAGATAATGATAAATTAATGCTTGTATTTGAAAAATTCATATAAATCTATCAAAACTCTCGTGCAATACAATTGTTTAATTTTTCAAATAAGGAGAATTTTGAATTAGATTTGGGGTTTAATTCGAAGGGCCAAGTGTTTTTCTACTACGCTCCTTCACCGTGCTTCATTGATTGTGTCATTTGTTTTCTATAAGTGTAAATTAAATTCATCAGTCGTACAAGAATTGTCATGATTCCGTACAAAAAAATGTCATATTATTTTAGAATAAATTACATCATTCTCTCCTCAAAGATACTTGAAATACACTCTCATTCCCTCTTATGTTAAAATATACACTTCCCTCATCTCTTATTCAAAACATATTAGAAAATATTTCACTCAACTCCCTGAGAGAAGCTTGAATTACATTCTTCTCTCCTCTTATGTGAAAGGCTACGCTTTACTCCCTGGATAATTTTTTTTATTTCTAATAATTTAGCAAAAATAATAGTCTAACACACTTTGAAGAAAAATAGTATTACATGTTCCTTTTAATATAATCAAAATTTGAATACATATTTATAGCTCTTTTTTATTCACAATTTCATTAACATCTAGTTTTAAACATAAGAGGGGAGGAGAATGTAATTCAAGCTTCTCTCAAAGGAGGCGAGTGAAATATTTTCTAATAAGTTTTGACTAAGAGAGGAGGAAAGTGTATATTTTAACATAAGAGGGGAGGGGAGTGTAATTCAAGCATCTTTGAGGGGAGGAGAGTGTAATTTACTCTATTTTATATAAAATAAGGTGAATTTATAAATAAAAGAATGAGCAGACCTCATGAGCTTAGCTCAGTTGGTATGGACAATGGTCCTCGTGAGCTTAGCTCAAGTGGTTAGGACAATGCATAATATATGTAAGGTCGGGAGTTCGAACCTTGGCCACCATCAAAAAAGTTGGTATGGACAATGCATAATATATGCAATGTTCGGAGTTCAAACCCCGTCCACCACAAAAAAAAACGTAACAATATTAACAAATTACTTTATTATTAAGTTGATATATGTCAATTATCATAAATTTAAAGTGGAGAAAACAATTTAAAGAGTAAATATTTAATTTGGTCATTCACAGTTTTATCGCAACTCAATTGAGTCTTCGAGTTTAATATTGAGATTACGATGATTCCTAGTTCAATTTCGAGTAGGAAAAGTTGTGATTTTTTAATTTTCTACATTTTGGTGTTATGGGTTGGCGGTGGCAAGTGCATATTCATTTCATGTATCATACGCAAACTCAATTTGTGTATGCCTAATGAAATGATTTTGCGTATACATCGTTCCGATAAAATCAGAAGTTATGTTCAAATATTAAAAATAAATCCTTGTATGGAAAAACAAGATTTTTAAAAAGCAATAGTAATCATCTATTTAAGTTGTAAATAACATCAAAAATAGTCATTCTTGTTAAGTAAAACTAAGTTTGCATGGGAGGAACTAACTAACTCGTATTGAACTTCCCTAACCACTGCTAGTTGTTTTAATATTAATAATTGGGTTCATAATAAAAAGAAACGCTAAAAACTTAAAACGAATTATCACTTTGTTTATTGTAAAATGAGTCTTAAGTATATTGGTTATTGTTGCTTAGAAAAAGTCTATTTACTGTCTAACTAGTGACAAACTAGTACTAATACCGGGAAAAAATAGTGGCAAATTAGTACCAGCATGCATGATTAAACTTGAAACAATAGAGAAAATACTAATTATTTAACGGAATTAATTTGCGTTGTTAATGGAAATAGATTACAAAAAATTCAAGATATATAGTAATTTTCTACATTTATAGCTAACTCTCAAATGCATATTAAATTGTAATGGCCTAGTAGTTGTGTATGTAATTGAGACTTTTATATTTGGTTCAAATTCAAACAAATGCTCAAGATTGAACCTCGAGACCAAGGACCTAGGTGCATTCTATTTTACCACTAAACTATTACAAGATGTCTATTGATTTTTTATAATTTATCATATATACCTAACATTTTAAGTGCTATATTAAAGAAAAAATGAGGCTCCTAAAATTGCAAGGCCCGACACCGTAGCTCACCTTGCACTTGCTAAGAGTCGGGCATGTGCGTATACATCACATCATATCAGAGTTAGTTTTAATGTTCGGTTGTTAAATTGATTGAAAATCTTGTAAGTTGTTTTAAAACTTATTATCATCCACAGTCACATATTGCCCGCAAACATAATTTATGTAAAATGTATACAAAAATTACGATTACGTATGATACATGAACTCGGTTTGCGTATATTGCGACTTTGTTCGGGAGTTTGAGATGAATGGAAATTTTGGTAGGTGGAAAATGTATAAAAAAATGAATAAATCTTTCACATATTTTTCGAAATAATATATTTTTAGATAATGATAAATTAATGTAGGGTTTGAGTAGTGTGGTCTAGTAACAAGGAGGCAATATCATTCTGATTTTGTCATTTTTCTTTCTGTATCAAACTAACCATCTTCTTTATTATTAGAGTTTCAAACTACTGTGTAATGTTTTTGATATTGAATGATTCGTTCGTGCTAGTGTTCTGAATAAGATGATATACCTTTTTTTTAATTATATTTTAGTCTGAATGGGCCTTTTACTATTCATTTGAAATCATAATTTGGTGCACTTTGTTTACTGTTTAACTTGTTCAAACATTTTAGATATATAAAGGTATATTGTCAATAGGCTCAATATTTTTTTTTGTTAATATAATTGATTTTTTACTTTACACGACACAAGTTTGACATAAGTAGTTCATTTATTGGTAGTTTACTTCTTGCTTCCCCGTTCACAAAAAATTACATCCCAATGAATATGCCTGAGTTTGTTTGGTTCTTTTCATATATTTTTTTATATTCTAATTTTAGCTCATTGTTTTTAATTCTTTTTAAAGAAATACTATTTCCGAAACCTCTTTCATTTTATTTTTCATCTGTAAACTTTTGTTGGTCATCCATGATATAGAATTCTACTGGCCTAGTCTAAAAAGGGAGATAGTGGACTTGACTGATGCGATCAAATTCTATACTGTTTAACATCAAATTTTATTGGCTCTTTTTATATTTAACTGGTCCGACCATCGCAATCTTCCGTACTGCCCGTTTTCTGATTGATATCCCGGTTCTTCGGTTCTGATACAGGACGGTTGTCTAGCCTAATTGGACCGGCAACAGGTCTGGCTCCCGGTCCAACCGGTTGAACCGGCAGGTCCAGTTTTAATGGGCCGGATTAGGCTGGGTTTGATAACATGTAACCCAACAAGAAACGGATTGGCTCGATTCTAGAAACTACCATAAAGCAAAACCCTTAAAAAAACGCCTCTAGTTTTTCACCACGATTCTCACATTTCTGTCTCTATCACTTCAGAAATCAGAGGTTGTCGCCGCCGCAGTGATCTATCGCCGCCGTCATTCATTCTCACCCTCCGCCGTCAGTCAGTTGCTTCACTATCGTCTCGTATCAGTTGAGCTGTGGATTATTTTCAAGTAAGTGGATTCATTGATTTTAACCTGTTTGAGTGTGCAATAACTGTTCTTAGAAAAAACCTAGATTTGTGTTTCAATTCATTTCTTAAACAAAAAATGTGTTTGAAATAGATCAATGTAATAAAGTAAGATTATGTGCTCTATACTATATATTTGATTAGATGATGATTTTGATGTTCATAGGAATGTTTTTATTTTGATAATGATTTTGCTAATTTTTTTGTGAAATAATTATGGGTTTGATCTTTATTATCTTGATTCGTTATGTGTTATGGATAATCATGTTGTTTAGTGGTGAAATTTCATCTGGGTAATATTAATTTTGGGTTATAGAATGTATTTAGCAATCCTTCAAAAAAAAGAAAAGAATGTATTTAGCAAATCCCTGTTGTTGGGTAGATCAGTTTTAGCGATTTAACAAAGAAACTAACCCACACATACAACATTTGGCTCAATAAGGTCATGGTTATCATCTGCTTGGGTTAAGTGCAGAACATCCTCCACTAGTATTCCGGATGTAGCGGTTTCGGCTGAGACATAAGAAACCATGTAAGGGCAGTTGCTGAATGTCCCAAGGCATTGGTTGTGGTGCATGCAGAGACTATTGTTGCAAGTGACCTTTTTACTTGTTGAAGATCCATTAGGTATATATGCTAAGGTCAAAGTCCTGCCACAATAGTAATGCATTCCATTCAAAAACAAAACCAACAGTAGTAAAACACAGGATAGTATAATACATTTAACATATCATGGAACTAGCTTAAGAGATGTGTGAGTGTGAGGATCAAAAGTAACTTGACTATGCCAAAGAATCCCACAATATATACCAATTCCTGAGATTTTTTAAACTAAAATATCAATGAAATAATAAATAAATTGACCTGAGTGAGACAGTATTTTTTTATTGAAGACCAAGTCGTGTCCCCAACATCCTATCATATAATTTAAAGCATACCATCATCCCTCACACATCATGTAAATAGCTTAAGAGATGTGCATAAGCTGTTTTCAGCCTATTTGCATAAACTCTCAAGGACAACTTATAGCTTACATGAAACGTAATTTGTCATGATTTTATCTCTTAGAACAGAAATAGCTTATACATAAGCGCACTTATGTTATAAGCACTTAATTAAGCTGATAATTCAAGCAAGGCCTTAACATCTCATTGAAATCACACCAAACTCGATACACAATCATCATAATTAGTAAGAATTTATGAAACAACTTAACTTGAGTCACAAGACAAAAGACTAAACAAAGAGAAGAAAGTGAACACACCGAAGCCAAGGCAGAGGCATATGCAGAACTATGCGTAGCTGCACATTTTGTGCAATCACAGGGTACCCAAAACAAGTCACTTCCTTTAAGTGCCACCATGAACTTCACTCCAGGTGTCCCTAACTCAACTGTTGTATAATGCAAACTGTATTCAAACAACCCAACACAAAAAAAAATTCAAATTAAATAAAGAAAAACAAAGATCAAATTCCAAGGAAAAAAAAATTAATCAAGACAATTCCCAAAAAAAATCATCAGTTTCCAAAAATAGGATCAGTTAAATTCAAATATAGATACATTCTTGATTAAAAAATTTGGGCTTTTTATTTTATTTTATTTATTTATTTATTTTTTACAAATAGTTTTGATTGATTAGCAATCTGATAAATATAACCATTCTAGTTTTAGCAGCATCCTTCAAAGCTTGCTTTAGGATCCAGATCCTTCTCAGACTCTTAGTTAATCAACATACATAACCAAGCTCATGTTCTCTAGTTAATCTTTTTGATGCCTCAGTTGAGTAAATAATCTTCGTGATTTAAGTTGTTATGTTGTTTAAACTTGAAACCTTTCTAGAGCTTTACATCTTCAAGAATTGACTTGCCTCATCATGTTTATACGCTTAATTAGAGGGAAAGTAACATTAGTTTATTCGCTTAATTACTTAATTATATAGAAAGAAACTGAACATCAAATATAAAAAATTGACCGTGAGTTGCAGGGCTGCTAAGGTGTGAGAATATTCTCATTTTGTAGCTGCTTCAAACTGTCATTCTAGATTCTAAAGTGAGTTTTGTAAATAATACTGATTTGTTTTTTTTCTTTGGGTTACCTGAGCTTTCTTTGCTCCTTGTTTCCTAAAATGCACAGGAGTAATGTTTACCGTAAGATGATTTGTACCTGTTGCTTGAAGTTATTCCAATGATCTGATCTATGCTGTATTTATTATCATAGAAAGTTTATTAAGTACATATGTTAACAGTAATCTTATTTCAAACGCTTGATCCTATATGGCAATATAAGAAGTCACATAACCATCAATCAATGATTAAATGACCGTCGTGTAATTTTTATAGAAAGAGATGTTCTTGAACCAATTAGCAATGATGTTATTTTAGCTCATTTTCAACAAATGGATGGTAGATGATTTTCATTGTAAATGTATTGCATAAAAAATGTTATTTATTGTTTTCAATGTAATTTAGTTCATAGTTTCTTTCATAATTTAGCCACACCAAATTATTCATAATTTAGCCACACCAAATTATTATGTTTGATCCGCTCCTGCTCTATAGGATGTTCCATATGTTTGGTGGTGTTGGAAGATTTCACTTTCTCTTCCTTTTGGTTCAGTTAGTTTATTACAATATTCACTTGACTGTTCAATTAGTTCCGTTTTAGTCCTCTTCGTAGACTCCTCTGCCTGCCCTGGTTTTTAAATTCTTTATGATTATTATTTTTTCTTTTCGATATGCATGATGTTTAGCCCGGTGGCATTTGATATGGTTGGGGTTGGGGGTAGTGTGGTATAGTAACAATCGGACAATATCATTCTGATTTTTTCATTTTTCTTTGTTTCAAACTAACCATCTTTTTTATTATGAGTTTCAAACTACTGTGTAATTTTTTTGATACTTAATGATCCGTTTGTGCTAATGTTCTGAATAAGATAAGATACCTTTTTTTAAAATTATATTTTCTCCTGAATGGGCCTCTTTCGGTATTCATTTGAAATCACAACTTGGTGCTCTTGGTTTAGTGGTTTACTTGTTCGTACATTTTGTTGAGATCCTTTTCGCTTTTATTTGATACGTGTTTGTGAGTACTGAGGAGTATTTTATATGTTTCGGTTAGATTGGAAACAATGCATATTTCTCTTGAAGTAGTAATTGAAAGTGATTTTTCTAAGCTTGAGATCAGATTGGGTATTGTTTTAAATGTACTTTTTTTTTTTTTTTTTTTTTGAGTCTTTTTTTTTTTTTTTTAATTTTATGTTTATT
>Ga0228711_1012747_pt1 | contig 10171 bp, 6 predicted proteins | sample MedpolnodulmetaG_2_FD_177996 | JGI IMG/M metagenome (GOLD analysis project Ga0228711, IMG submission 177996) | Root nodule microbial communities from Medicago polymorpha collected in Santa Monica, California, United States - brown nodules | ecosystem: Host-associated > Plants > Roots > Nodule...
TTGGAGCGGGGAAGAGCCATATATTCATCAGAAAAGAAGATAATGAGCTAGCTTGGTTTGATTTTAGTACCCAAAGGATTGGGGAAATTGGTGCTAAAGGAGACTTGGTTTGTATGCAGATTATAACTTATAAGGAAAATCTTTATTCATCTTGGAGTTAATGAATAATTTTTTGCTGTCTAATCTAAGTTTTCAGCCTATATTTGGAGGACATTGTTTCTAGATTTAGGATTTTATATATGAATTGGCTAGTCCATTGCCCATATTTCATTGTCTGTGCTTCATTCTCGTTTTCTATGAAACAGTTTGCTGTCCATTGTTCTGCATTCATTACGGCTACAAAAGTGATTCCTACTTTCTTGTAAAGGATACAAAGGTGCACTTTACATTTATGATGTATCCTGCAAATAGCAGGACAGTTGTGAATTTAGTAACTTCACATCTCACATCAAAGAAATTTAGATGTGTGGGGTAAGTACCGGTGAATAATTCATGTAAACCCTCCTAAACTCCCCAAAACCCTCCTCCAATACAATTTTTTAGTTCCCCCTACTGAGGATGATTTTGTATTATGAAGAAAATGAACCCCGCAAAGCCTTCCCCTCTCAAAGTTATCTATTTCTTTCACTGGCTCCTTCCCTCCAAACTCACAAACAAAGCCTAAAAGTTTCCTCATTTGGTTTCCATGACATTCACAGGCTCTCTCATCAAATGGGTCAAATAGTGCTTACATACTGTTCAAATCCAGGCAAAATCGTGTCATGATTTGCCTAAATCGCGCCACGATTAAGCTCGTACACCGTACTGTACTGCACCTTTATCCAAAATTGTGCCACGATTTTTCATCCAGAAGCACACCCACATTCTGCCTTAAAAATCATACCACGATTTCAAAATCATGTCACGGTAGAAAACTGCCGGAAACTCCAAATTTTGAGTCATCACAACTATCAAATTGTCCAATCCCATTTTGAAATGATTTTAGTTACTTTTTTTTTTTGAATAAGCAATAATTTTAGTTACTTGATAAGTTGAAGCCTTGTAAAGAGTTAAAATTTCATTCTTTAAATTGCAAAATTGGATGCTTTTTTTTCTTTTTTTGAGCAAAACTGGATCCTATGATGATTTGGACTCCAAATCCTCAACTGGACCTAAAAAAGAGACCATCAATCGAATCAAACTATCATTCAGATCCTATAAAATTTTCTGCATCAATGAGTTGGATATGTGACATTGAAATTTGCAGTCAATATACTAGACAATTTAAAAGAAATCGCGAAAATTGTTTACCTTTATGGTTTTTCAAAATAATAAAGACCAAATAATATACTGCAAAGGTCTTGGAACAGAATGGCAATAAGTTTGAGGGAAAAAGACTTCGATCCATAATTAAGATAATGAGATTTCAAATCTGCACTGCTACCCTGCACTGATTGTTTAAGTGTGGTAAAACATAAGCTTGTGAAAAATCATAACTTATATTTTTTTATTTTTTTTTGCTTGTATAGGAGTATTAAAGTTATCCAAATGAAAATTCTTCTTTCTTGTTGAGTTTTGGAAAATCAATCAAGCACCTAAATATGCATATTCTTCCTTTGTTTCTCTTCTCGTATCCATTTGCGTTTTCCCATCTTTACGGAATCAAAAAATGTAACAAGCACCTAAATATGCACATTTTTTGGGATTTGTTTGAAATTGTGTTACTTGGAAAAGTGATAGGGGATCGTGCTATTTTGGATGAAATGTAAGTTGCAACAAGAAATTGGAGAAATGCCATAAAGATATGGAATTTTCTCCAAATTCTTCATGCAACTGGCTTCCACAAACTAATATCTTACATCCTTTTTTCTTGCTTGTTTGAAAAGGCAAAATATATTGATAAAGCTCTAATCAAAACACAAGGCATGATATGATTAGGCTAGAATTAAAAAAAACATTGTATTGTAAACCACAAAACCACACCAATTAGCAGCAACTAATTGCAAAACCAGAAAATAGGCTCACTGACAGACTGATGAGCACACTGAACAGATACAGCAGAAGAAAGACTCAACATACATTTTAAGATCATTCGATAATTGATACAGACAAAATAGAGGTAATTCAGTATAGATAAAAGATCCATTTTATACAATTGAAACAGAAATCAAAATGTTATACAAATAAACAAGAGTGTAAACATGAAAACAAATATGACATAAGTTTATTTCTCTAATATTTGATCATCAATTAAATATGACATTCACGTCCATAAACCTCTTGGTTGAAAGCTTTGAGATTAGACTACAAAAACAATTAATTATTCATTCCTTCAATCGAAAGAAAGTTTTCCTTATAAGTTACAATCTGATGTACATACAGTACAGAAACCCCAATTACTGCAAATATTTGAGTTCTTAAATTAAATCGGGCTAGATCACCATTTTTTTTTACAAAGAATATGTCATTCTTCTTCGCTGCTCTTATAGGACGGCTAACGCAAGTTAAGGGTCGGACAATGAAGAGTTTAGTCCAAGATTCCTTAACACCGAGTTCACCCAAAATCCATATGTGAAAAGAATTCATATCATCGTAAATGCACATCGAAGCAACAGAGTCATTTAATATCAACAGGATCCACTCATACATCACAACTGAATCAGAGGGTAAGGCTGTTGCAAAGAATTTTTCATTGCTAAAGTCAAACGACAATATTTCAGTTTCGAACCCAAACCAATGGCACCATTCATTCAAGTTTACCAGAGAACTACATGGCCAAGGTAAAGGCATATCGGCCCCATCAAGTTTCCTCCAAGAATTATTTCTTAGGCTATATATCTCCCATTCAGGGTCACACATCTCTACTTTTTGTCCCTCATCCATCAAAAGATCCAACTTCCGAAAAGAGCTCTCCTTCTTATGCACACAAACCCAATTACCTTCAAAGTCTATAGGATATTGGGCATTCCGTATCACCTTATAGTCATCTCTAACATTGTCACATCCAAATGCAATGGGACATGAATTACATTCAATGTTGTCGTAGGGTTGAAGGCTAGGAGGAATGATCTTAAATTCCTCAGTAGCAGGGTTCCACAGTACGGCTGTTGTGTCAGTGCCTATTTTTTGGTAGATACAAAGCACGCCTTTAACACTAGTAGAACCCAAAATCTCAATAAATGAGTCATCTAGCTTAAAAGGAGGCGGCCAATCTAATCTCACCTTATCCTCGAACTTTTCGCCTGAATGTGTGTATGGTGCGTCACGATATTCAAAGTTGACAGTCCTTTCTATGAAGAGGAGACATGTGCTGATGTCATCCTTGTCATGTTTGGATATGAAAAAATCGTTGCAGAACATGTTCATGAGTATATAGGGTTTTGGAATACAAGAAACCATGATTTTTTAACACAAGTGAATCGTTTAAGATTTAAGCGGCAATTTGGAGAGAATAGAGAAAGCAATGTCGTCGTGTATGTGAGAATTATTAACCTTCTTATTTGTAGATGCAGGCATGATTTAAAATCTCTATAGACGATAATGAAACAGACTGAAGTTTGGAGAAAGCAAATCAAAAGGACAAAAACAGTTTGAGAGGAAAGGCATCGCAAAAGTTGCAAACCATGACATATATTTAGAATCTTTTTTCGTTTTAGGAATATATTTTTTCTTATTTTAATGTGGAATTTTTGTTTGCTTAATCGATAAGAAATTAATCAGTTATTAATTAAAGTGAGAACGAAGGTCAAAAATTCAATTCAAAGTCGTCCAATTGCTACTTGTTTTAGGTGCAATCTTCATGCTGAGACTTTTGTTCATTATGTGTGTTATTGTAATTACTCAACAAACAATTGGAGTCATTTTAGATTTAATTACCTGGATTTTTTCTCTGACATGATTGATCATGATTGGCTTAAAAATGGTTGGATGGGTCCATGTCGTTTTCTGTTTGTCGCTGCTCTTTGGTGGTCTTGGCGTCACCGAAACAACATGTTGTTTAGTAATGAAACTTGGTACATACATCATCTTTCTTTCAACATTCAAAGTATGGTTCAAAATTTCAAAGCTTGCTTCAAACCAACCTCTAATGTCACACTGGAAAGTAGATTCATGAAGTGGAATAATAAAAATATCTTTAATGGTAGCTGCCTAGACTCCCATGTTAGAGTTGGCTTCAGTTGTGTCTTCACAATAATATTGGTTTTTACCTATCAGGATTTTCAGGTTATAATCACACTTCATCGGATATTCTCCAAGGAGAATTATTTACAAGGGCCTCTTGTTAGATACATCGATGAACATTGATGAGCTAGTTTGCTACTATGATTCCTTACATTGTATAAATCTCATCAACGGCCTTCCCATGAAATGCCATGTTCATGTTGTTTTGATTCAAGACATAAAAGTTTTGATCGAGCAAAGCAACATCAATATTTGTCACACCCTTCGCAAAGGAAACCAAGGCGCAGATTTTATGGATATGCTTGGAGCTTTATCGAATGTGGACTTCCTCATCCATCCTTCTCCATCAGATGCTATTATGAGTCTTCTCAAGATTCACGCAACAAGAACTTTTTTCTCTAGGGATTAGTTCTTTGTTTTTCTTGTTCCATCTCAATGTGACCAATTATTTGACATAATCGAGACAGTGAGATTTCAAATCTACACTGCTACCCTTCACTGATTGTTTAAGTGCTGTAAAACACAAGCTTTTGAAAAATCATAACTTAAACTTCTTATTTTATGCTTGTATATGAGTATTAAATATTGATATATTTCTAAGGTGTTAAAGTTATCCAAATGCAAATTCTTCCTTCTTGTTGCACTATATAAAGCAATCATGAACCTAATATGCATTTGTTGCACCACTTTGTCACAATGGCCACAAAAGTAATTTTCAAAAATAGTTTCTCTTGTATCCATTTGAATTTTCCCAGATTTATGGAATCAAAAAACGTGACATAGTTTAATTTTTCAAAATTGCTAGAGCGAAGCGATGATACACATTAGTATTTTCTGCTAGATAATTTTCCAAGTTCTAACTGCACTATATGAGGGTTTGAGTTAACTAACTCTGTTTGGCTAACCTTGTTTTATTTTGATGTCAATTTATTAAACTCAATTGTGCAATGTGTCTAGTGAGATAATGTGCGTGCTTATGCAATCTGATAGAAGGTTAAAGGCACAAATCTCTTGACTTGATTGTTCAGATCAAGATGCGGCATTTGTGCTATGTTTATCAGTTCCACATTTGGTGTATATTCTATACAAGTGTTGTACCAAGTTGTGCTTATCAGTTTCTGTCATTTGCCTATTTTCTTTTTTGGGATTGGGTTGAAAGTGCGTTACTTGATGCCAATTAAATGAAAGGAGGTTACTGGGACAAGTGATAGGGGGTGGCGGCAGCGCCCGTTTTGGTTTAGCTGTTTTCCATTGGTGTATTAAGTGTAGGTGTCATTGTGTGGTTTTGACTGGGTAACAAAGTTCTTTGATCAGTGTTTTTACAGGGTTCGAAGTCAATAAATGTCAATAAAACACATGTAAAAATATGTAAATATGTAAAAATATGTACAAATTTGACACTCAATTTCTAGTCAAGCATGTACTACAAATTACAAATATATAGGCTAATTTGGAGATAAATAACATAAGATTGTTGTTTTCATCTTGATGAAGTCACTAGTTCAAATACAAGTAAATCATTCCTACGAAGCATCCCTTTCCAATTGTGAAGAACACGAGAAAATCTCAAAACAACCCATCTTGTGAAGGTATAATCTCTAAAGGATAACATCAATCAATGGATAACTACTAGGAAAGACTAATAAAGCTAAAAAGAAAAGTAGTAAGTACGAGAAAACGAAAAAAAGCCTGAGATCCTCGTACATAATACTAAAAATATTTTGAAAAAACCATAAGCCTTTTCTCATAATTCTCTAAAACATGTCAATGTAAGGTGCATGTCTGAAAATAACTTTTACCATGAGAATGCATAAATACATCAATAAATTATGTGAATCACATCACATGAAACCAATTAGGCTCAAATAAGGCAGAAAATAGGCTACCTGACAAAACTGATAAGCACACTGAAGAGACACATAGCCATAGTCATGTGGCAAGTGCACATAAGTAACTATGGCATTTGCTCCAAATTTTTGTTGCAGTTTTAATTACACAAATATATTTCCTTACACCTCCATTTCATCCAAAATAACACACCACCCTCTATCACTTTTATGACATATGGATTTTGGGTGAACTCGGTGTTAAAGAATCGTGGATTAGACTCTTTGTTGTTGATGCACCTTGCAAAATGCGTCCTTTTGGGGTCGGCATAAAGAGCTTTATATTCTTCATAAAAGGTGATGATGAGATAGCTTGGTACGATTTAAGTACCCAAAGGGCTGAGGAGATCAAGGTTAAAGGAGAGTCTGCTTGGTTGGATATTATAGTTTATAAGGAAAACCTTTTTTCTTTTGAAGGAATAAATATTTAATGTATTGGTAGTTTGATTTTCATTTACTTTTACCCTGCAATGCTTTTATAAATAAACCAAAATATGAGCTTATGAAATATCATAACTTAGAATTCTCATTCGTTGATTGCATAGGCCTGCCAAATATATATTATTGAAGGGGATTAAAGAATAATACTAGTGAACGCTAATTGGTAGCATGATCTAAACATTTTTGCACCAAGTGGTGATTCTGCATATGATTTTTATGATAGATGAGCATTTGTAAGCATGACTTCCGTTGGCAATGGTTGACCTTGACTCGATATAGAAGCTCCATCTTGGAGGCATGAATGAGAATATCCTCACTTGAACCTCTTTTCCATCTTGCACCTGTTTTGAACACTCTCTTTGCGGAATGAATATTATAAATACATTTCCTATATTAGGAGAGTAGAAGTATATACTAGGATAAGTAACACTGAATTGGTTCACATGCTAACTTAGACCACTTAAAGATGTGGTTAGAGGTTCATTCATAATAACTCGTACGTGTAAAATAATTCCAGTTTAAAAGTGAGAACTCGTCTTAGGTTTGCATTCAAGATACTAGGTTCTTACATCCTTTTTTCTTTTCTTGTCTTAAATGCCGAACATGATAGGGGGTGGTGCTATTTTGGATGAAATGGAGGTGTGCAGTTTAATCGATATACCTTGCTTTTTTAAAATTCGAGTTGCAACAAAAAATTGGAGCAAATGCCATAGTTACTTATGTGCACCATCTCCAAGACTGATAATATTGAGTTCAAACCACTTCCCAAGTTGGTATCACCAAACTTCTAAAACAGAAAAAGTTGTGGGAAATGGTTCGAACTCAAAACCTCACAAGGTTTGGAGATTGATAAATAAAGAAGCAAAATAAACACATTGAAAAATCATATGAAAATTGGAACAGACAAAATAAAAGTCATTTGGTAAAGATAAAAGATCTGTTTCATGCAATTGAAACAGAAATCATGAAAAATAAAAAATATGACATAAGTTTATTTCTCAATAAAATATGACATTCATGTCCCTAACTAAACCTCTTGGTTGAAAGCTTTGAGAAGAGACTATAAAAACAATTAATTATTCATTCCTTCAATCGAAAGAAAGATTTCCTTATAAATTACAATCTGATGAACATACATTACAGAAACCCCAATTTCTTCAATCCTTTGGGTACTTAAATTAAATCGGGCTAGCTCACCATCTTCTTTTACAAAGAATATGTCATTCTTCTTTGCTGCTCCAATAGGACACCCAACGAAAGTTAAGGGTCCAACAATGAAGAGTTTAGTCCAAGATTCCTTAACACCGAGCTCACCCCAAATCCGTATGTGAAAAGAATTCATATTATCATAACTGCAGATGGAAGCAACATAGTCATTTAATATCAACAGGGTCCATTTATACATCCCAGCTGGATCTGAGGGTAAGGCGGTTGCAAAGAATTTCTCCCTGCTAAAGTCAAGCGACACCATTTCACTTGCGAACCCCAACCAATGGAACAATTCATTAAAGTTCACCTGAGAACTACATGGCCAAGGTAAAGGCATATTGTCCCCATCGAGTTTCCTCCAAGAATTACTTCTGAGGCTATATAGCTCCCAGAAAGGGTCACACATCTTACGGTCATCCATTAAAACATCCCACTTCCAAAAAGGGCTATCCTTCTCAGGCCCATAAACACAATTACCTTCAAAGTCTATGGGATATCGGGCATTCCGAATCACCTTATAGTCATCTCTAACACTGTCATAACCAAATGCAATGGGACAGAAATTAAACTCAATGTTGTAGTTGGGTTGAAGGCTAGGAAGAATGATTTTGAATTCCCCGGTAGCAGGGTTCCACAATACGGTTTTTATGTCATTGCCTATTCTTTGGTAGATACAAAGCACACCTTTAACACTAGTACAACCCAAAATCTCAATAATTGAGTCATCTTGATGAAAAGGAGGCGGCCAATCTATTTTCACCCTATCCTCAAACTTCTCGCCTGAAGGTGTGCATAACGTGTCGTGATATTCAAAGGTGGTTTGATAGATATGTGTTGATTTCGTCCTCATCATGTTTGGATATGAAAAAAATCATTTCGGAACATGTTCATGAATATAGGATTTTGGAATAAAAGAAACCATGATTTTTTAACACAAGTGAATCGTTTGATAGATTTAAGCGGCAATTTGGAGAGAATAGAGAAAGCAATGTCGTCATGTATGTGAGAATTACTAACCTTCTTATTTGATGATGCAACCATGATTTAAAATCTCTATGGACAATAACGAAACAGACCGAAGTGTGGAGAAAGCAAATCAAAAGGACAAAAACAGAGTGAGAGGAAAGGCATGGCAAAAGCTGCAAACCATGACATATATTTATAATCATTTTTTTTCGTTTTAGGAATATATTTAATTTGTTCTTATTTAAATGTGGAATTTTCGTTTGCTTAATCGATAAGAAATTATTCAATTATTAATTAAAGTAAAAAAAATGGTCAAAAATTCAATCCAAAGTCGTCCAATTGCCACGTAAGCATGTTCCGTAACCACACATTTTTTCTTACGTTAACCAGTTTAATTAGTATACTCTGTTAGTGTACAATTATTGCCACAAATCATGATAGATTTTAGAAACAGGTTATTGAAATCTTGGTGGAGATTGGAGACCCTGTCATCTTACCCTTTCCATGTAACAGTATTGTAAGTATGAAGCATCAAAATGCATAAGGTGTGGAGAATCATCCCTATTGTTGTTTCATGTCTCACTTGCAGCTTCATAAGTGTGTTTTTGGAAAAGTCAACAAATTAAATAGAAGCCACAAATTATCGGTTCATAACGCTATGGGTCACTTCCCACCCGGAAATGAGAGCATATGGTTGAACATGTATCCAAACATATCACATGAAAGTTGAAGAAGGAAATGTGCTCATTTCACCAGTTGTCCACATACAGTTTGTAAGCTTAGGATTCACAAAGTTTCTCTATTTCTTTTTACGAGAAAGAAATTTGTATAGCTTATGACTGTTCGACAATCTCTGTTTCATCTCTGTCATTCCTATAAATAATAGATATTTGTCATAGTTGAATTTTGGCAATAAATATAGTATTTACCCTCTTGTGCTCTTGACTGAACTTTTTCTCTTCAAAAATTGCTAAAGCTAAAGCTAACAAACTGCAGGGAACATAAAATCTTATAACTTTTATTTATTTTTTGACACATCATCACCAAAAACACCGATGTTAGTAGATAAAAAACAAGTTCTGTGGTCGGCATTGATGTTAATTTTGCTTGCAATTTTCAATGCTTGCACAATTATCACTAGATTTACAATAATTGCAGGGGAGTTATTTCGCATGCTAATCACCTTTCTTTTCTTTCAAGAGGCTATAGAGGTGTTGTTGATTGTTTCCTCTTTCTAGCAAAAGTAAAATAGATTGTGAATTTAATTGGCAGTCAACTTAACAAAGATTGTTTGAACGACAGGGACTGGTAGGCGAGTTCAGCACTCCCTTTGTCGGAGGAATTGCAATTCCAGTGGCAGTAAACCAATGGATTACTCGCAGTCATTTTCTCTTTTGGGATAATTTTCACTGCCGTTAAAAGCTGAAAAGCAAGATCATGGCGATATGGAACAAGTAAATGATTCCAAAAATCTAATACCACATTAGACCTTAAGCAAATGTTTTTTT
>Ga0228711_1012748_pt1 | contig 10170 bp, 9 predicted proteins | sample MedpolnodulmetaG_2_FD_177996 | JGI IMG/M metagenome (GOLD analysis project Ga0228711, IMG submission 177996) | Root nodule microbial communities from Medicago polymorpha collected in Santa Monica, California, United States - brown nodules | ecosystem: Host-associated > Plants > Roots > Nodule...
CCTTCTCTCAGCCATTGGACTCTCGATTGTTGCCAGCAGATACTAGAATTCACTCTAGAAAGGGAGAACAGATCCTCCGACAACCCATGAAGCTCCCGAATTTCGTCGTCCGACAACACTGATGACTCCACTTTCAGATCAAGAGAAGCTATTTTATCCTTCAGCGACAGAATTCTAGCCGGCAGATTCCTGGAGTGATAATGATGCCATTCTTTTAGCGCCGACTTCAGAGACTTCAACTTTTCTTTCAAGACAAAGCTACCCCACCCGCTTATCTGAAACGATCTCCACTTATCTCTCACGAAAGAGTCGTAACCCGGAATATCCGCCCAACACTTTAACATCCTCACAGGTTTGGGCCCCCAATTTTGAGTATCGACAGAGAGCACCAAGGGGCAATGATCGGACAACCCTCTGGACACAGCCAGTTGAATACAATTAGGCCAAGTCAAAACCCAGTTGTCAGACAAAAGGAAACGATCAATACGACTCATTGTCCTCCCATCTCCCCGATACCACGTGTAAGTGCGCCCCCGGAGCGGGAGGTCGACCAAATTATTGTTGACAACAAAACCGTTAAAGTTATCAATACTTGCCTGGTGTATAGCACCACTCACAGTTCTTCTCTCCGCCGCACTCCGGATGGCATTAAAATCACCGCAAACACAAACATTTCGGCCCGCCAAAGCTTCGATCCTAGAAGATAGAGCATTCCAAAAACTATAAATTGTTCCCTAGACTTCAAAAACCGACCTGTTACTGCGAGTACATGATCCAGGGACGCTGTCGACCACACCTCCACCTCATTCACGTCCCATAGCGTCACTAAACCTCCGGAAGCCCCCGTTGAACGTTGGTAAGAGAAATCAACTTTGTCGTCACCCCAAATGGACAGACAGTCAAAGGCGTTGAACACTGGCAACTTAGTTTCTTGTATACAAAGAATAAAAGGTTTCTTCTCCCTCACCAAATGACCTGCCTCCCTCTTTTTAACCGCACCGCCCAACCCCCTAACATTCCAAGACAAAATCTTCATCACTCTTAACACACACCGGCCCCACCCCCTCCCTACCACCCTCTCGAACCCTCGACCTACACCCCATCGCCACCGCCCTCTCTATTTATCCTTCCCACTCCTGACAATACGTCAAACTTATTATTCGAATCTCCGCTAAACTTGAGGCCTACCGACCTCCCTATCGCGCAAACGTCCTCCGCCAACACCTTATCGTTTCCATGAAGCACCAGCCAATTGTTCCAATCGTTATTCACCGATGTCTGAGAAGTACTAGTAGTAGAAGCCACTTTAGAAGTATCCTTAGCTTTCGAAGCTCTCGATCCCACCTTACGATGTTTTGAATTCCTACGCAAAGCACGAAGAACCGCTCTTATGTCAGAGTCTGATAGTCTAGCAAAACGCCTCAAAGTTAGCGCACTATGACGTAAATAACCCCCTCCCTTCTTTTTGGTGACTCCGTGGGCTCCCGACGTACTTACCGAAACCTTATTATTTGGTTTTGAGGCTGCACCCAAGCTCGCGTTTTTCCTACTCTTCACCCATTCCAGACTCCAAGGACCCGATGACGTAGCTCTATCTCTCCCCGGGGGACACGAAGCAGATCTCTTAACCCCTTTCTTGTCATTGAACAACAATTTTCGGTCCTTACGATCGCCCTTGCGGTCAGAAGCCTGCACCGTCCTCGATTCTGTTACCAACTCCAAGGGAGGAACCTCCACTTGAACCGGGGCCACTGGAGTAGGTGAAGCCGAGTTGAACTTCCCCGTAGCACTAACGGGAGAAGGCGCAAAATGCAACATTTCGTCCTCCTTCTTCCAATCTTCCGATAGCCTGTTCAACAGCTCGTCTACTTCTCCTCCTCCTACGCCATCATCAAGATCCTCTGGCAAAACAGATCTATCATCCGCTTGAGATTCTGTGTCGTCAACTAAACAAGCATCTTCTCCTATAGCGACACCCCATTCTTCCATTATTCTAAACTGAAGAAGAGCACCATCCACCAAGATACTAGCCTCTGAGTTTATAAGATTCAGAGAGCTGGTCGACACCAGGACCCGTGCATAGTCGAAGCGATCTCTGTCTAATGTTATATCATCAATTTTCGGTAGTCGACCACAATCATAAACACATAACTTGAAGAAGTCATAATTCCAAGCGTGTAATGGCACTCCATAGATCCATACCCATGCACCTCTTTCCCTAATCAGAGTATCCTTGGTCCACCTCACAGGTGTCGAAAAAAACGTATTGAAAAATTCAGATGCTTCAGACATCGTAGAGCTAACCTCTACATCATCGAGGGAGCGCAAAAATACCTTATCTGCTCCAAACGGGATAATGACCAGATTAACGAAGCCCGCGTCATAAATCCTACGCTGTAACACCGGTATCGCTTCACTGTTCAGCACAGACACCACCAGACGCCCAAGACACGTCGGAGACTGACGAATTATACTTTGGAATATAAACGTGGTTCTTCTTGTCCTCGAGAGCATGAGCTTTCCGTCCGAGTTGTGCATCCACAACAGCTCCTTCCTCCAATAAAATCCCCTCTGCCTCCTCGTTGCCTCGACCATGAACCGCTGCACCCACAACGCTTCCATTCCCCTTAAAGTTAGCTCCCGCTAAGTGTAAACCTCTCTCCACCTTCCTATCATTTTCCTCTCGATGTACGGCAAGCTCCTTCCTTTTAACCGCAGCTCCCTCTACACCTACCGCTTGTCTCCTATTGCCAAATCTATCAAAACTCGCTACCTTAGCTACCACCCGATAGTCCCCAAACCACACGTTATTTAACGCCTTCAGCAATTTTTCGACATCCCTCACGTTTCCGTACCTTACAAACCCAAACACACCCCCGTTTACGTTCCGCTTCTTCGCCAAATACACGTCCTCCATCATGCCAAATACACATTTCGCTTTGTTTTTACTTTTGAATAATTGATGATTGATCCTTCGGGTAAAGGATTCAGACTCATATTATTTGTTGCTTTCAATTTTAATTGTTTTCTTACTAAATTTTAATTTTAGTTGTTAACTTTTGATTATTTATATTGATTTGTAAGATTTTACACGAGTTTATTTTTTTTCATATAAATCATGGAAAATTTACATGTTTTTTTTTAATTAAAACAAATATCTCTAAGGATCAACAATACTTTAAATGATATTGATTTGATAAAAACTTCCTAAATAAATTATCACATTGTAATATTTGAAATAAACATTAATTCTAATGAGGGGATTATCCATACTAACAAATTAAGTCTTCCAAATAAGCAGGGCAGACCCAATACATTTGTAGGCCTAAAGCGAATTTGAATTGAGACCTTTTAAATATGTTGACAAAGAAACATAAAAATTAAGAATCTTAAATGTGTAATTTTATTTGAGGCATGTCGAACATTAAATATGAGTATCTCTAACGGTCAGCGTTTGAACATTGAACTAGAAGGTTAAAAAACAAAAATTGCTACGTTTGAGATCAAACTTGCAACATGAACTACAAGTCTACAACTCTCCATATTACCAAGCTAGGCGCAAAAATGTTTAAAAAATTTAACTAAAGAAAATATATTTAAAGTGAAAAAGATTCGGGCCTAGCGTGAGGCCTAAAATTTTTGGAATTATGCTCTTCTCCCAACACAAAACACTAACGCCCAACTGAAAAGATTAAAACGCCCCTGCATGAATTAAGTATTAACCAACATGACTTAAGTCACGCTCATATTTCAACACAACAACCGATTTGTTTTGAACAAGAACACAACGATTTGAAAACGGCAGCGTGGCAGCATGAGTTCCACTTAAATTCAGCAACGTGGGCTTGAAATCAATTAATGAATTGGAATTGAATTTGATTTGAAATCAATTAATGAATTCAGCAGCGTGAGTTTGAATGAATTGAAATTCGTTATGTTGGAATTTAATCAATTGAATCGTTCTACTCTTGTGTACTTGGCTATTGCTAATTCATTCAATTTCAATAACAAGAGTAGAACCACTGTGGATGGAAGAAAGAAAGGCCAGAGAAGCTAGTTTTGAAGGAGAAAGATTTTATTCCTGCATGACGCAAGTCACGCTACCTTTAACACCTGCGTGACTTAAGTCATGCACGGGTATTTTGGTCATTTCGGTTGGTCGCGAGCAAAATGTATTGGAAGAAGAACATAATTCAAAAATTTGGGGGCCTAAAACCATTGCTTCAGTGGCAGTTCCCTTAAACAGGCCCTGCATATAAGTCACCACATTGTAATATTTCAATAAATAAATAAATAAATCTTAATATTATCCTTAATATCAAGTTTTAATTATCATTATTATAAATAGATATTTTGATTTTTTATAAATATAACAATAATTTTTTTAATTTCAGTTTTCCATAAATAAAACGAAATAATTGTTTAACAAAAAATTTCATAAAGAAATCAAAATATTTATAAATAATTGCACAACTAAATAGCAATGCTCAACAAATCTATATATCTAAATCCTACTAAGTCTCCTACCCTAAACCCTAATTTTTTCCTTCTTAATCACATAGTGGTGGGCCCCTAATTGTGATATTATCTTATTGGCTTAAATATTGCACTCGTCCCTGCAAATATGGCCCGTTTAAGTTTTGGTCCCTGTATAAAAAAATTCAGAAATCAGTCCCCTCAAAAAAATTTGTCTTTTAAAAATACCCCTGGACCCATTTAAGCCATGACAGGTCACCAAAATGCCTATGTGGCGCACGCTGACTGGGTAATTGTGCCCACGTGGCATCTGACTGTTCATTTTAAAATTAAAAAAATGACTTTTAATAATTGGAAAATCTATTTTTGTTTAAAAATAAAAACAACTATTTAAAAAAACAAAAACTTATTTTAATTAAATTAAAAACACTTATATAATAGAAAGGGGGGAAAATAGAAACCCTAGTTTCAGATCTTCCCCCAAATCGACCCAATCCTTTCTTCTCCATTCCTTCACCTCCTTCCATTTTTCAATCCATCTCCTTCCTTTTCCAAATTCGTGTTCCATTCCTTTTCGATTTCCAGAAGATTGTTGAAGATGTCGAGCAGTAGAGGAGGAAATTCAAACAGCAGAGGTTCACATTCCTTTTCGATTTCCAGAAATAGTGGAAGTTCAGAAATGTTGCAAGGGCTGCTGCTGCTCGAAATTCAGAAATGTTGGTTCTCCGATTCTTTGAACTTTGGATGAGAATTTTAAGGGTTGATTATGATTTGATGATAGCTATGTGTGTAATGGGTTGTATATGTAGATCTGAGAATTTAAAATTCAAGGATGAAGATGAATGTGTTGGTGATGTTAATGGAGTTTCTGGAATGGGTTGAAGAAGAGAGGGAAAAAAGAATGAAGTTCTGGAGAAAAAAAAATATGAAGTTTTGGGGAAAGAAGTTATGGGAAAAAATGAACGTGCACTCTCTCTATAAGTTTTGATTTTTTTTTTTTTTGGTTCCATCTAATAAACATTTATGTGTTTTAAATTGAATCAAAATAATTTTTTTTAATTTTTAAATACTGAAAATCAATTTTTGTAATTTTAAAATCTATTTTTTAATTTTAAAAATAATAAATTGACATGTCAGATGCCACGTGGCCATTTATACACAATCAGCGTGCACCACATCAGCATCAGAGTGCCACCTTGCAGCTTTAATGGGCCTAGGGACTATTTTAAAAGACAGAAAATTTTGCGAAGACGAAAAACGATTTTTTTTTTTACAAGGACCAAATCTCAACCGAGGCATATTTGCAGAGACGAGTGTAATATTTAAGCCTATCTTATTCCATTCATAATTTATTTAAAAAATGAACAAAAACTATTCCCTCAATAAATTAATAGATATGTTGCTAATTCTTCCCATTCCATTTTATTTATCGGTTTCTTTGTTTGTTTAAACTACAAATAGCCACCATTAACCATTTTATTTTCTCTCAATTAGTAACAACCCATTATACTTATTATCTCCCTAATGACCAAAGAAGTGCATTATATTATTGACTTTCAATGCATTGTATCCGAATTTTCAATTACCTATTTCACAAATTACAAAAGGTTTCTTTCTTAGATGTGTTCCAACTTCAAATACACTATCTCCAATTTAATTGTCAATGGCTTTTTAACATTGCCCCTTCTTTCTTTGGAGCTTCAACTCATTCTTCGATAACTCAGGGGTAAACATAAGATCTTTCTTATCTGTTATACACTCTTCTCCTCTATTCTATTTACTCTCCTTTTTTTCTTTTTTTTAACAGGATGCATACACAAGAGAAAGGGAATAGCTGCAGCAGAGATGTCAGAGGTTCCACAATTATTCATCTTTTTAATTATTTTTGTTCGTTGTTTGTTCTTCCTACAAGGTTTACAATATTCAGACCATTCTTTATCCAAATACTCTCTTTAGTCAAAGTATAGAAAGGTGAAAGACTTTCTAACATTGCCCCTTATTCCTATCAAGTTTACATGTTGGTTCATTGTGATCGCAAAATGTTCTTAATCAAACATAGAAATGGAAATGAAGTTTACTTAAAACCTATGTATCAAAAGGCTAGAAGCACCATTTAATTTGTCTTATATCTTAATCAAAAGTCATGTTATCCATGTCTGTTACTAACTTTATATGTTGGGTTGTTTTTGTCATTTATTTGTATGATGAATTTACCTTAAACTTTGTAGGTTTTCTTCAAATTTGTTTTGGAATGCAGCTTAGGTTTAATACATTAATTGTTCAAAATCTCCAAGGAATGGTGAGGGAATTTTTCAGCACTTTCAACATTAACTAACTATTAACTTGCGAGAAGATCATCAACCAACAAGGCCTCATCATCAAAAGAGTAATACTTGAATAATTTTGCGAGAAACAATTAATGGAATGTCACTCAACTCTCATTCTGCTTTCTTTGCATTAGCTTCTCTGCTCTTCTCCTGTTATTATCATTTCTGTTTGCTTATTCTTTGACTTGCATATGCAAAATGACTTAATTTGGTATATCTTATTTTTGCTCTACACATATATAAAGTGCAAGTATATTATATATAATCCAATTTGTTATGCCATAAGTAATTGTGCGATTCAGTTATAATTGTTGTATTGTTACCTAAAATAACACAATATTATCTTTATAGAATAATTTTTGGCTATGTTATTACATATTTTTGTAAATAAAACATCTTTTCGAATTTGTTGGAACTAAAATAGAAGTGCATATCATGAAGGTGCAAATTCGATTTCATGAAGGTGCGAAAAATAGAAGTGCATATTAGATTTCTATTAAGTTCTTTTGATGTTTTTTACATTAGACCGTGCATCATAGAAGTGCATATTCTATTTTTATTAAGTTCTTTTGAAGTTTTTTACATTAGACTCGTGTGGTGCACGAGTCAAAGGTCTAGTATATAACCAAAATTGATTATTATAACATATTAATCCATTTTTAACCTAAATAAAAAATGTTGTAAAAAAAGCGTAAATCATTTTTTTTATTTTACTAAGATTTTAAATATTATAGTGATATAATTTTTTTCCCTCATATTAATGCAATTCATCAAGGAAGTAAAATATCTAAAAGGATCATAAGCAAAATAAATGATATAAATGTGATACAAAGTTACAAAATTTCTAAATAAGTCATCACATTATAATATTTTAAATAAATATTCATTTTAACGAGGATATTCTCCTGAGGCTTTGTTTGCGAGTTTGGAAGGGAAGGGAAGGGAGGGTTTGAGAAGAAAAAAAATGAGTAAGTGGAAGAAATAGAAGAAAATTAGAGGAGGAGACTTTGGAGGGTTAATTTTTCTTCATAATGCAAAATTCTCCTCATTTGGGGGAACTCAAAAATTATATTGAAGGAGGGTTTTTGAGGGTTTATATGAATTTTTCAAATTTAATATATGTTGTTATGCTATTTTTAAAATTAAAAGTGTAGTAATCATATGCTTTAATATATCATTCTCTAAAAAACTACTCTTTAAATATTTTGGAAGATTTCTCCAATTTTCCTCATATTTTCCACCCATCAAAGCCTTCTCAAACAAAGTCTTAATGACCAATTAAATCTTCTCAAATAAGTCAAATAAATTCCCCATCCCCAAACCACCATGAGGGGATGTTCCCCCATCTCATCCACACGGGAGGAGTTCCCCGCCTACTGGACCCCGAACGGGGTAGTCCCCACCGGAGATTCCCATTTATGAGTACAAAATGACATCCCCAATCACAATTCGTCACCACACCAATACAATAAATAAGGGTCATGTTAACCGGTGCCCGGGGCACTGGTTAAGGAAATCAGAAAAAGAAAGTTTTAAATTAAAAGTAATACTTTTTAGATATTTAATGAGTTGATTGCATAAGTTTCAACATCATATTGTTATATTTGTTTTCTTAACCAGTGTCCGGTGACACCGGTTGACATTACCCAACAAATAATTACATTCTATTTGAAAATTGTCAAATTTTTTTTTTTTTTGGGTCAGGTAGCCTAGTGGCTAGAATTCACCTTATAAGGTAAATAAGTGGGGTGTCCGGGGTTCGAACTCCGGCCCCTGCATATAATAATGCATTGTCCTACCAACTGAGTTATGCTCACGGGACGAAAATTGTCAAATATATTGTCGCAGATTAATAAATTGTGATTGGATGTCAGACTAATTACAACTTTACATTGACATTGTATTTAATCACATAATTTCCAATTGAATCGCCATCATTAAAAAACATAAAACAAAATATAATAATAATAATAATAATAATAATAATAATAATAATAATAATAATAATAATAATAATAATAATAATAATAATAATAATAATAATCATGATGATGATGATGATGATGATGATGATGATGATGATGATGATGATGGATGATGATGGATGATGATGATGATGATGATGATGATGATGATGATGATGTTGTGTCAAGTACACCATGTAAATCCATTGTAACCAAACAAAAAAAACCATGTAAATCCACAAAGGCGAAAAACCTCAAGCACCACACAATAACAAACATGAAACACCCTTACTGACTTTAAAATAACTATTAAACTATAAAATATACGTAAAAGTCATTCAAACACAACACTAGATCCTTTAAACAAAGAAAACATACCAGAAACTAAAAGGAGAACACATGAGAATTTAACTACAACACATATCACAAGTCATAATCGGATGATCAAGATTAACTACACATCAATAGATCTACCAAACTGTACCCAAGGAAACACAATATAATAAAATTAAAAAAAACATCATATTAATAAAATGAATTCAACCATAACCACATAAAAGTCAAATGGATTCAAGACAAATATGATGGAAAACATGATCCATACATTCAATAAAATAAAAATACAATGACATTTTCGCATTTTGTATTTAAGAGTCACAAAATAAATAATTGAAGGCCTTTTATTAGATGTTGGAGTCCATGGCAATGATGGTGCTGAGGTTCATAGGGCTCATAAAATCAGAGGTTCCATTAAAGATGTCTTGAACGATAAATCTCAAAGCACGTTCAGTTGGATGAAAAGGGTCCCAAAAGGCATAGAGATCACGATTTGGACATATGTTTGACAAGGCAGTGCATAGTCCCACTCCATTGAAACGTCCTTGACCACAACAAGCCACCTTTGATGTAACAAAACCTGCTCGCACCAACAATTAAAGATTAGTTTATAATCAATGTCATCACATGTGTCGGCATCGTCAAGGTGTCGAACACTAACATAAGCCGACACCAAGTGTCATTGCTACCAATAATAAAACTAAATTAAGTAGAAATAAAAGTTCAAAAGAAGAAAAAGGAATAGAGAAAGAGTGAAATTAGGTAAACGTTGGTCATACCAAAACTTTGAGGATTGGTGATGAGATTCATGTTCATTTGATAAGCATTAGCAACAATAAACACATCACATCCTAGTTGGGCGTTGAGGTCTTTAGTCATTTGAAGCAAAAGCTGGTTGAAAAATTGAGCAGCTTGTTGTATCTCATTTACACAATCTCCATTTATGCTCCTAGTAGCAAGTTGAGCAGGAATACAACCCAATGGACCGGTTCCGGTCACAAGCACCCTTCTAGCTCCCAAGTCAAACAACCTCTGCATTACAATTACATACCATTTAGGCTCTGTTC
>Ga0228711_1012752_pt1 | contig 10169 bp, 8 predicted proteins | sample MedpolnodulmetaG_2_FD_177996 | JGI IMG/M metagenome (GOLD analysis project Ga0228711, IMG submission 177996) | Root nodule microbial communities from Medicago polymorpha collected in Santa Monica, California, United States - brown nodules | ecosystem: Host-associated > Plants > Roots > Nodule...
CGATTAAGAACTTATGTCTCCTCAATGGCTAAAATTCAAACGTACACTAATCATAAAATCAAGCATTCCTTATGTTCTTTATTCAACCCAACAACAAGTTTTAAGTGAGTGTGTGTGTAGTCCACCCCTTTTCTTGCTCCTGTATGAAACAGATATTATGAGGAAAACAAGTTCTAATCTTATGAGGAAAACAGATAAACTCATACATACGTCACCAAATAAAATCTCCAAATCCCGATATATGGGTAAAATCTCAACAACATACTCAATCCAAGATAACATAAAGACTGACATCCTAATCAGAGTTTAATCTAAGACTCTAAACAGATAAACAGAGGAAGCTCCCGCTATCCTCAAACACGCTACAAGATCAATCTTGCACGCCATCTACCCATTCATACAAATAGGTAGGCGGTCCACCACAAACCACTGGGGGTTAGCTTCACATCATCATAATCAAACATAATTAATTGAAAATGTATTCAACAGATTAAATTTCAAATAATGCAAATAAAGAGATAATTCACTTCAATATTAGGCATCAACATCAACAAATTCACAACATCGCAAATATACAACCACCAGTCACTCCAAACACCAAGCACCAAAACAACTAGGACTCATGCCACAACATGTTATGCCCCTAGACACGACTCCTACATGCATGCGGTACCATCACCAACAACGTCTAGGCCGTCACCCCATGATGCCAACAACACATCATAATCACCTCAACTAGATATAGATATCCCACAACTATGAATGCATGAACATATGAAACACTATGCACATGTTCAACAACAACTCACCATCATTTGTATGTACAATTCCATAACAAGATTCAATACATACAATCACTGCACCCAATTATTCAACATTTAGCATGTACATTTCATACCAACAATCAACAACATGATTATCATGTCACAACTCATCAACACAAGCAAAGACATAAACACAGTCATTAAATTCAACATCAATAGCATGAATCAAGGTTAACACTATCGAGGAAAATTACCATTCAATACATTCGATCAAAACTAGGCAAACATATCCAAATGCCTCAACCAAACACATGCACTACTCGCGTATGTTCATAGTAGCTTAGACATATGAGTTTCCTCGACCAATTCTAAGAAATCAAAAAATCACGACAAGTTCGTATCATTTTACCGTTTTTCAAAGAATTCAAGTTTTCAAATCAAAACCAAGTTAAATACCATGATTCCCATCCAAACATTTTTACCAATCATAACTAGAGTAAACAAACTTAGTCTCACATTAAAACTTTGAGAAAATGAGTTTTCGAAAAAAAAGCGCGTTCTTGAACATTCTTGAACAATCTACCAAAAAGCTTGATTTAATCCAAGAAGCCGAGTTCAATCCAATTCATTTGATGTTTCCAAAGGTTTAAGAAGCATAGAAATAGTGAAAAACATCAAAGGAATCAGTTTCGGAAGTCCGAAATTGGCCTAGAAGTACCCAACAAAAGCACAACAGAACAATCACCCATGAGGGGCTGCCTTGCTGCGCCCAGGCATGGGCAGGCAGCAGCCAGTGTCCTGTGATGCGGCTCCGTGTAGACCCGGGTTTTCCGGTTTCGCCTTTTCGTCCGTAAAATAGCGATTGTTAACCCGATTCCAATTCCGTTTTTGCCTACGCGTTCTACTCAATTAATCCTATCATATTTTTCTGGAAAACCAAATTTTCACATTCTCAAAACAGCTTATTCCAGAATCACTTATTTCCCAAAAAAACACTTAAAATCACTTTTACTCAAAAAGCTCAATTTTCTCCCAAACGATTTCTCATTACTAGACAACAACCAAAACAGAAAATCATTATACCATAACTCGTCATAATCAACTTGTTTCATTCATTAAAAATCATCAACACCACAATTCAACTTAATTCATCATTTTCACCAAAACTCAACAACACACAACAACAACACACCAAACATGAATAAACTCATGTAATCTCTAACACCCATAGCATAATTTATCATTACTATCATATCACAACATCATTCAAGTCATAATTCTACAATTTCATCAACAAACAACAACAACAACTTCATTTTCACCTAGTTAAGCAAAAATCAATAAAGTGACTTAATAACATACTTTAATCATGCAAGATTAACAACAACATGAAGTTTAGCATCAATTTAACATACCCAAACTTAGCACTAAAGTAAGGACATGAAAATTGATGTCTAAAATCCAAAAAAATAATCACTACTCACAAATAAGCACTTATTTAATGAAGTAGAAAAAGAGCTTTTAGCTTAAATTATGAATGAACATTATCCTCCTTACCTCAAACCTTCAAGAATTAGAATCCTAACCTCACTTTTGCTCCAAAGCTCCAACCCAAACTTTCTCTCTCTAGATCTTCTTCTAACTCATGTTCTCTTCCTCTAACTCTTTCTCTCTCTACCTCTCTCAAAAGTTTGTTGAATGAATGTAAAACCCTATTTTCTCTAAAGACTAAAGTTTATATAGGCTCCACATTAATGGGTTCAACCCTTAAAATGTCTTAATGGGCTCAAAGCTGTTATTAACTAATTCACAAAGTTTCTACACACTTACGGTTAAAAATAAAGAATAGTTACCGGCTCTTAATTAATTACAACAACCTACTAGTAATTTAGTAAAAATAATGGTTCACACTTGAAACACTAAAAAAAAAAAATATCCTCGTAGTGAAATTACTAATTTACCCTTGCTCACATGATGACCAAAATACCCCTAACCTAAAATGACTAAAATACCCTTCTAACACCAAATTGTAATAATCCCAACCAAATATACACAGAGACAATTAATCATGTACAAGCACACATAAACACATATAAAAATTAATTAAATCAGGCTGTCACAATATACAATATTAATTATGTACTCCCTCCGGTCATTATTATAAGCAAAAATTAATTTTTTTAGGTTCATTCAATAAATGATGTATTTAGTCTATATTATTGGTCAAAAACATCATTTATTGAATGAATATAAAAAGTTAAATTTTTCTTGTAATAGTGACCGGAGGGAGTAGGTCTTATTTGGGGGATGGATTATTAATGTATAAAACATTGTCATTTATAATAAAAATTTGAAAATATTAATTATGTAGTTCTTATTTTTTTAAGAACTTCAAGATTGATATGTTAGTTAGACCATCTCTAATGGGAGAGTGTTAACCTATTAAGACCTTGTACCTATTAGGTAGAATTTTTTTCGAGGTTTTATAAGACTTGGGGTCTCACTTAAGACCACATTCTTAAGTGAGACCCACACTTTTTTAATATTAAAAAATTGATATGTAATGGTATAAAGTTATTGATAGTTGATTAATATTTCTCGTTTAAGAAATTTGTGTGAGATGCTGGGTTTAAAGGATTGAGTTCTTATTAGGTACTACTAATAAAAAAAGTTATAAATAAGTGATAGGTACATGTGAGACTCATTTAAGTACCAAAAAATGAGTATTTCTGTTCTGGATGCTCATACATTTGGGATTAACAAAGACATTTTTAGCATAGGTGTAATGAAAGTAGGTTGCATCAAAAAAAAATATGCATCTCCTTTAACCTTCAAGTTGGATATATACGACCTCATAGGTGTTAAAACTTACTCAAGGGATTCAACATTGTATCATTCTTAACATTCAAACCCAAAACATCTTATTAAATTGAAAGAGAGGAAGAAGATGGAAGAAACATGACTTTTTTAATTTGAAGGATCTCAACATATCTTAAGGCAGATATTATATTAACTTCTCAATAGGGTGAATAGAATATTTTAATGTGACTGTGGTTCAAAGTTGAAACTTATGTGAGTGTGGTTCAAAGTTCAAACTTCTCTTAATCTTGGGTGTAATATTGACTCAAATTTATATACTATACAAAATATTCATAAACTACACCAAATACTTTCTTTTTTGAATGCAAACTGCACCAGATACTTACTTCCTAGCAAGTTGCAATAATTAAGTAGCTTCCATTACATGGGCAAAAGAAAAAGTAGGTTCCATTCTACATGAGCAGACGGAATAGATGAGGTGGGACCATCAGCTAATTAAGTCCTTCAATATTATGGCTGCTTTCAAGAAGTTCAATAATTTTAGCTCACCTAAAACGCGATTATTTTATTCCGTCACCACTAAGAAAATACCTATTTATACATATATTCTATCCGTTCTTCTCATCATCCAGTTAATCACAAACACTTGGACTTTGCTTTATTTAAAAAGAGAAAATAATATTATCAGCAAGAGCAACTTCATCTTAACTTAACACAATGAGTCACAATATCAATCAACAACAATCTCCTGGTAAGTTTATTTTTAATTATTTCAATTGAATATACTTAAATAATTCATCAACTATGATCATATTTGAGTGCTAAAGAATATCCATGTTTTATATTCAAATATTCAAAGCTAGAATCATTTAATTTTTGTTGCTAGAATTTTTCATTTCTATTAGAAATAATTTGGATTTTTATTTAATCTAACTTGTGTTGTGTATTTCAATGATCAGTTACTGCATATCCAGCAGTGGGTCAGAACAACTCCCAAGCTGTTCCACCACCACCTATGGGTTATCCCTCAAAGGATGATCCACAACAAAGTTTTCCAATCAAAACAACTAGCAGGGGTGATGGTTTCTGGAAAGGATGGTGAGTTTGATCATACCTAATTAATAACTATAACTATATATGTTTAACTTATTTTATTATAAATTTCAATAAATTTATTTCTCAATAGAAATTGACAATCTTGAGTGCAGTATTAGCTCAACTGACTTGAGTTAAAGGAAAAGAATTTAGAGATATTGGGTTTAAACCCTAATAAAGGAGGAAAAGAAAACCTAGTCAAACAACTAATTATAAATATTTGTAATTAAAAATAAAAAAGTTAACGCATAAAATGAAGTTGAGTTGAGCTTGGATTTGAGCTTGGATTTTGATATATGCAACACTATAGTAATAAAATTAGTGATTAAATTAAAGATGGATTTTTATAGTTTTTCGTCTATGAATATATATTTGTAGTCCAAACTTGTTTTTTAAGATGAATAAATATATCTGATTTTGTCTTGTGCCTTTCTTTTTGCAGTTGTGCTGGATTATGCTGTTGTTGTGCCCTGGATTGTTGTCTCTGATCGAATATCATACAACTGGATTTATAGAATATTTGTGCTTGTCTTCATGGTGTTTCTTTATCTTAATGTATTTATTTTTGTACCTCACCTAATAAGAATCTTTGTATCCTATGGGACAGCGAAAATTCATACCAATTTGTAACATGGATCTTTAATTTCTTTTGTACTTGTGTCTTTGCAAAGTGAATTAATTATGTGCGTTAGTTCATTCATAAGAATATCATAGTTCTTTTTTTTTTTGGTCAAGAATATCATAGTTCTGATTTCAAGTAAATGAATAATTAGACACACTTTGTCAAAAAAAAATAAAAATTAGACACACATTCCTTAAAAAAAATAAAATAATAATTAGACACATAATATAATATGGTTTTGTTCAACAACCGAAATAATGCCTTTGCTAATCGATCTTGACCCTTTGACTTATTTGCTCTAAGTTTTGGATAAGATTGCATATTGATTAATACATTTTGTTGATTTTTTTTTGACAAATAATACATTTTGTTGGTTGAAATACCAAATAATATTTAAAAATAAGAATCATGCAGGACTCGCGTGATTGAGGTTTTGAACATGAACCAAGAATGAAAAATGCTTTTGTATAGATTTATACATGAGAATCTGAGATACGTTAAAGCAACCAATGATAAGAATCATGCCAGTTTCACTTGGAAAAAAAAAAACGAATCATGCCAGTTTTATAAAAATAAATAAAAAAATATCATGCCAGACTCGCATAATTCATTTGTTTTTAACTCGGTCGTTGCATTTCTTTCTTAAGCCAAACCAAACTAACAAATAAAAAAATGCAGAAAACTGTGTTATGAGTAGTTACAGGGTTGACCCTAAGATTTTTGGTGTCATGGGCGAAACAATAAATTGCGTCTTTTTAATTTATTCAAATATTTTTCTTCTTGCATTTTTTTGTTGCAAAATATTCATTTTTAATCAAAGTAATCAAAAAATATTTATTAAATAGAACTAATCAAAAGGAATTAAAAAGAAATATATTTATATAGTATTAACTACTAAGTCAAAATAATAATTTTGGTGCCCTTAAAAAAATGGTGCCCTGGGCTGTCGCCCCTTGCGCCAGCCCTTAGAGCCACCCCTGAGTAGGCATGGCAATGGGGCGGGGACAGGTTTTACACTCCCTGTCCCCATACTCTATTGTTATATATTTACCTGCTATCCTAGCAATATCTAACGGGAATGAGAAATTGAATTTCATCCTCGTCCCCGACGGGTTCAGGTATTTCCGGCTTATCCTCATCCCTGCAATGAATTTTTTTTTAATAAAAATAAAAATATTTTTCAGCTCCATGCGCAATATTGTAATGTTTTATCTAGCAAAGAAATGATTTTGGTTGATGGCTATGGTGATTGAGAAGAGAGAGGCTGAGAGTGTGAGATATGGAAGGAGAAAAGAGAGAACTATTATAAGTGAGTGTCATTTGAAAGATTGAGACTCCGACTGTGTGAGTGAAATGATTTAGGGTTTTGGGTTTCAATTTATATAAAAGGGATAGTAAATTGATTTTTTACATTCGGGACGGATTTCAGTATGAGTTCGGAGTGGGTACATATATCCCTGTTACCCGTCCCATACTCGTGTTTTAAAATCGGTGAAAGCATTTATACATATGCATTTAATACCCCATATTTTATAACTTATGAACCCCTCCAATTGCGCACCGAAGTTGCCTTACATATCCCCTGCATTACAACTTCAAGTGTTAGAGGCTGATCCTCTCGGGAGATTGTCTTCATTTCTCTCTGTAGTTAGTCTCTGGTCCACTATTAGGAGATATGATCTGATGGACCTGAAAACATAGATCAGAATGACGGTAGAAGGTAGCAGAATTTGCAGAAGGTAGAATAATAAAACATTAAAATGATAAAGCATAAAAAGGCAATCTGTTAAAACATCAATTTAAAACCATTTAAATAAACCTACATTTTTTTTCATTATCAATAATGGAAGACAGATTATGTTTCGGTGACAATCTATTGGATACTAGAATATAGATCTTCGTATTCTCAATCATTATTCACTGCATTCAAAGCTATGTTTCTAACCTTCCCGCATATCTGCAAAGCATTCATAGTATCAGGATCACCATCCACATGAGACAATACCGTGGGATATAACAAACCTTTTATAATCAGGATATGTAATAGGATCGGCTTGCTAGTTGGTCTCACCAAATAGACCACGCATGTATTCAAGTAAAACATGTAACAAATAATCGTCGAATGCCTAGTGTATTTGAAAAATATTTCGCTATGGTGAATCATAGACAAAATGTCTATAGATGCTTTGAACATATTGATATTGTCAAAGCACACACTAGGGAAAGTGGCGAAAACACATCTGACGGTCACACTTTATCCATCTAGAAAACCAATAAATGTCATCTAATAGATGCATCTGACGATGATCGTCTTAAGAAGATAAAGTACTTGTGGTCCAACAACATCAGCTTCACAACCGACAAGCAACCGTGGGGGGAAAGAAAATGCAAGTGTGTGGAGTATGTAGAGTTGAAGGTCATAATAGGAAGTCTTGTCCTATCAACACCCAACTAACTTTTGAAGAAGAAGCTCAGGTTGAGTCCAATGCATGTGACAGATTACAGAGCATCATATAACATTTTGGCTATGTTTTTAGTAATTTCTCTTTGTATTTGAAGACAAATAAGATGAGAGTTAGATGAGTTGTTAATGGTTTGAAGAACATATTGTATTATTTTCACTCGAGTCGTTGTAATTCAGTTGTATTCTAAATCATGCAACTCCATAAGCGTTTTGAGTGTTTTGTAGTGAGGAATCGTGTAAATCATCAAATTAAGACATCATGTGAAGAATCAAGGATGAAAAATTGAAGATCAAGGGTTCTTCAAAGGTTTTGAAGACAATACAAAGCGAAGAAAATTCGGGAGTTTTCAGACGAAAGAACGATCGAAAACGGGAAGAAAACAGAAGAAATCGCACCTGAGGGGCTACCTCAGGTGCCCTGCGCCAGACGCCAGTACCTATACACCCTTCGCCTGGGACCAGCATTCCTTGCTGCCCCAGGCGCCCTGCGCCCAGAAGCCATGTGCCTGGTACCGGGTAAGAACCCACTTTTTGCTTGTTTTCCAAGCTAGAGCAGCGGATAAAGCCCAGTTTTCTTCTCTTAATCCTTAAGTAACCTAATGTTATAAATAGAGACCATTGCACACTATTTTATTCATTCAGAAACATTGACGGTTCATAGCAAGGGTCAAGCATAAGAGATTCAACGCGGAATTTCTCCCCCTTTTATTCTTTCTAGGGTATGTTTTTCTATTGTTTTGTTATGGTGTATGTTTCCATGAGCAACTAAACCTCTTTATTAGGGTTCCTCAATGAACCCATTCTTATTTGTTGCAATTTATTAATGAAGTTTTTATTCAATTTATTTCTTTTATTTGTATTGAGATTTAAATTAGGTTGTTGCTCGTTCTTAATGCTTCTACAATAGGTTAACTACGAGAGTAACCTTGTAGATTGATTTGTAGTATAAAAGTAAGCATTGACAACCCGAAATCTTCTAGCTCATTGGCCTTTTTAATGACTTAATCTTTTAGAGGTTAGGTTTGTGTTGTCTCGGTATTGCATTTCCTTCGATAGAGTAGTACACAACTCCAGTTGGTCCTACACAAGTTAACTTAGGAACTTAGAACGAGTAATATCGTCGTGGAACATTAAATCAATGATCAAGAAATAAGTTGTTTGAATTCTCAAAAGATAAATTCCATTCAAAGACAAAGGGAGGGATTCAAGGAAACCGTAATCGTCGTTAATCATCTGAATCACAAAAACATAATCTCGCATTGGGCAAGAGATTTTGTTGCTATAAGACCCCTCAAATCGATATTGTACATAATAGTCATTCTAATTTGAATATATTCTTCTTTTTACAATTCTTTATTGAGTTTTTAAAATGAGTGGTGATGCAAGGGAATATGTTCATAACAACGATGTTGGCACACCTTCCCTCCACCACCACGCATCTTATAACCAACATGGTGTGTGATAGCAAAATTTTAAGTGATAACAACAATTTTTTCTTCCTTCTAAAACATGTCTCACCTACATATAAATTTTCAATATCGTATCAAATTTTTCAAGTGTAAATTGAACTTTATCATGGTAGATGGCCCTATAATATCACACATGGTATATGGTCATTAATTTTTTACTTTATTTGAATAAAATAAACTTGATATCAATCTACGTAGAGACAAAATTAAATTGAAGTACATCTTTAACTAGGGCTGGACAAACAATTCATTACTGCCCGAAACCGAGCTACCCAGCCCACTTAAAACCGAAACGGGCGGTTAAAACGGGTTGAACGGGTCAAAATAGTTGGTTTGAAATGGTTAACACAGGCTCGGTTCGGTTTCAGTTTTTAGGCCCTACGGAACCTGCAGCCGCCCGGCCCAACATTTATATAATTATGATTAATTAATTAATAAATACAACCCCAACCAATACACGTGAGAGCTCACATGCTTAACCATCTTTTTGGCTTTTTCTCATGACTTCTTTTTTGTTCACAGTATCATCTCTCAACAACTACCTTTCTCTCTTCTCTCTTCCAGACTACCCTTTTCTTTTTTCTCTCTTCCAAATTCCTTCCTCTTCCTTCTTCACCGTAGTTCTTTTCCAAACTCTATCATATGTGAGTACCCATTCTCTTTTTCTTCATCCCAAATTAATAAATGTAGGTTTTACATCAAATCTGCTCAATTAAACTTTGTAGATCTACACAAGATTCAACATCTGATTCAAAGAAGAAGACAATCTTCCACCACAAGCTTTTACCCTTTTTTTTTAATTAATTGCTGGTTGTATAAGTTGAAATTCAAAACTTTGATGTTTATTTTTGTTTGTAATTTTGTATGTGAGTATTGCTGCTGAATTGCTTTTATCTTTTCGATTATTATTCTTTTCTTTTCATTCTCAACCCAAA
>Ga0228711_1012753_pt1 | contig 10168 bp, 6 predicted proteins | sample MedpolnodulmetaG_2_FD_177996 | JGI IMG/M metagenome (GOLD analysis project Ga0228711, IMG submission 177996) | Root nodule microbial communities from Medicago polymorpha collected in Santa Monica, California, United States - brown nodules | ecosystem: Host-associated > Plants > Roots > Nodule...
GCACGCTTAAGCGACCTACAAGAAAATCTTCCACTGGCCAATGAGAAGCTGCCACGTGGGACCTTATCCTCTGAAGATGATGAACTTCGCTTAAGCGTACACAAAGCGTGCTTGTGAGCGAACTTTCATTTGCTCTCGACGTTTTGTACGCTTAAGCGACCATAGGCACGCTTAAGCGAACAACTGATTTCCATGAGCGTCCTGAAAGCGTCCTTGAAAGCGAACTAGTTGGCTGCTCACCGGTCCTTGCACGCTTAAGCGACCGTCTGCACGCTTAAGCGAACATGCCTTGGTTCAGGAGCTTCTTTCTTGGTCCTTGTTTGTCGTTTCCTGCATAAATTGGGTAGAATCAGGCATTTAAGCATAAATGGTATAAATACACTCAAATGGTAGCTTTTCCTTAGATAACTTGCAGAATAAGTCACTAAAATGCCTAGATTAACACATAAAATATGTTACGTTTGAGCACTTATCATCTATGCAAGGCATTTGAGCAAATAAGTGACGTGTATATTGATTTTCACCAAGATGCTCAAAATAAGTGTTAACTTGTGCTTTCAAATCATCAAGAGAGTCAGTCGGCGTTATCATAGCCTTAATTGTCTTTTTAAAAGCGGAGTACCGAACACGGCCTTCAATTTTTGCAACCTCAGACATGTTTCACTTCACAAAAGTTTTATGAAAAAAAATCATACATTAAAATGAAATTAAATGAAACGTAATAACCAATAAAGAATAACGAATAAATCAAATGCGTAAGTATTAATAACGAATAAATAAGTATTGCACTAGTTTCACCACATAAAAGTCATATTTTCATATATTTATATAAATTACATAATGTTAGTTATATACTGGCCATAAAAATTTGGCGTTACAATATCGACCCCAAAAAATATGTCGGTGTAATTTCTACCAAAAAATGGATTAACACCGACAAAAAATCACTCATATCGCATCAAGTGAAATTGAATCTTCTTCATCTTCCTCAATAATTTCAAAATCTTTACCCATTTGGGGTTGGCCTAGTGGTTGGCTTGGGATCTTGAAGTTTGCTCCTCCAAAGGTCTCAGGTTCGATTCCCTCTAGTGCCAATTTTGGTGGGCTAAGTCCATACAGAGCTTGCTCTGGCTTTAAACGGGACCCCCGCAAGTGGGCGGTGGGATTGATCCCCTCAGATTAGTCGGTTCTTGGATCGGATACCGAGTTTTAAAAAAAAAACTTCAAAATCTTGCTTTGGTTTTTCGGGAGTGTCACACAAAATAGGTTTTCTTCGTTCGACTCCTTTTTTGGTTGGGGCGGTTTCTCTCCCTTTTCAATAATCATGAGATTTCGAAACCTATCATGTTTATCCAAATACTCATCTTCCCAAGTCATTGCCTCTTCATTCTTGTGATTATTCCACTCCATAGATGACGGAGGTAGTGGACAACCATCCTTCAAAAAAATAAGCACAAAATGATTCGAAATAAAGCCAAGGCACATGATGGTAGGGGTGTTTGTGGGTGGGTTTGGGCTGGTTTGGCCAAACCCAAAACCAAACCAAATAGGGTACTCCAGTTTCGGTGAGGTAAAATAACCACCCGTTATATTATTGGGTGGGTTTGGGCAAACCCACTAATTTTTGGGTTGGGTTGTATTGGGTAATGGGTTACCCAACTTTTTTTTTTTATGTTTTTAATATGAAATGACTAAATGACAAGTCCTCATAATTTTGTTTTAAATTAGTACTCTACTTTTTAATTTTCTTAAAAAAAATGTTTAACTTATTTTACTATAATTTTATGCATCATAGAATATCAAATAATAAACTCCATCATAAAATATATGCAACAAACTAAAGTTGCATGACATAAAATTGCAGTAGTATCAAAATAACCAAAAAGTACAACATATTAATTTGTAACTCTAGCATGTTTTGATTTTCAATATATAAGGTACAATATGTATGTTTTGGAAATATAACTTTCTTCTACCCTATGAAAATAAAGATAAAAGATATTAACATTATTGGGTAACTGAATTTTTTGGGTTTGGGACTGGTTTTACCCGAAACCCATTTATTTTTATGGGTTTTCCATTTTTAGAAACCATATCCACCCAATTACCCAACCCATTTTTTTGGGTTTTTTGGGTGGGTTTGACCGAGTTTTCTGGGTTGACCCAACCCATGAACACCCCTACATGGTGGGAGTTTTTTGCTTAACATATTGTAATAATTAGCAACAATGTGTCCCATGTCCGGAAACGTCAACCACTTATCAACATGTGCAATACCACTCATATTTGCGGGAGGATGTAAGCCATTTAAAATGTAGTTATTGTAACAGCCCGGTTTTCACAAGATTAAATTTTAATTGTTCTTATGTGTGTTTAATTATGGCCGTATGTGATTAATTACCTATGTGTGTATTTTAATAGGTTTTCGTGTTAGAAGGGTATTTTGGTCCTTTGTGAGTAAGGTTAAATTAGTAATTTCATGGTGAGAGTTATTTTTAGTATTGCAAGTGAGAATCATTATTTTTACTAAGTTACTATTCGGTGGTGATAATTAGTTTTGGACCGGTAATTATTTGATAACTTTTAACCGTGAGTGAATAGAAATTTTGGGAGTTAGTTTATAAGGGTTTTGAGCCCATTAGACCTTAAGGGTTAAGCCCAATAGTTAGAAGGGTATTTTGGTCCTTTGCGAGTAAGGTTAAATTAGTAATTTCATGGTGGGAGTTATTTTTAGTATTGCAAGTGAGAATCATTATTTTTACTAAGTTACTATTCGGTGGTGATAATTAGTTTTGGACCGATAATTATTTGATAACTTTTAACCGTGAGTGAATAGAAATTTTGGGAGTTAGTTTATAAGGGTTTTGAGCCCATTAGACCTTAAGGGTTAAGCCCAATAGTGTAGACACTATTTAAGCCTTAGTCTTTAAGAGAATTGGGGTTCACAATCATTTTGCAAAATTTTGAGAAGAGGTAGAGAGAGAAAGGGGCAAGAGGAAGAGAAGAGGGTTGTAGAGAAAAGCTTGAAGAACCAAGATGAGCTAGGGATTCTAGGAGCTTAATTGAAGCTTTTGCTAGGATTATTGCTTATTGATGTAAGGGGGTTAGATTTCATTCATAATCTCTTAGTTTAATTTCTTCCCTAATTCTATGCATAAGTGCTTAATTGAGATAAGTGATTATTATGAACTTACTTGTTGAAATTCGTGCTCTAGTTTTAGTGATATGTTTGGGTATGTTAATTTGTTGATAATTGAATTGTTGATGATGAATTTGCATGTTCATGATATATATATATATATATATATATATATATATATATATATATATATATATATATATATGGATACTTGATGAATTATGTTCAATTGATGAATTATGATTGAAGTTGTTGTAGTTGAATTGGTTGTTGAGAAGAATTGAATTTTGGTTGTTGTTGAAAACTTGTTGTTTTGAGAAAAGAGATTTTAAACTATTCTATAACTTATTCAATTGTCGCAAAACGAGTGTAATCGATGTGTCAGAGCCCCGGGTCATGCCTTGGATCATTTTTAATGAACGGGGGACTTAACCCTTCGATTTTTGGGTGAAAATGGCAAAGACCTGAGGCCGAAACACGCAAAAACGCGCGTTTACGGAGCGCTGCGCCTGAGCAAGGGCGCTAGGCTCCCACTTACAGAGAGCTAGCGCTAGGCGCTGCACCTCTGGCGCTAGGCGCTCAGGACAGGACAACGGGAACGTTGTTCCGTGTCCAGGTGCTTGGGGGCAGTCGTGTAGGGGTCCTATGCGATCGTTTTGAAGTGTTCCTTTGCTGTTTTCACTTACTTTTCTACCGGAACAAACTTGGCTTTGTTGAAACTTAGATTTTCCAAATAGTTTGAAACTTGAATTGTGTCGTTTTCGGTTTTTCGAATTTTGTCGGAAAATGAACTTTTGTGAACTAAAAGGATTACAAGCTTGGTCTACAGTTCATATTGACTTAGATAAGGTATGTAAGGATGGTATAATGTCTTAATCATGTCAAACTTGATTTTCGGATGGAAATATGGAATATATAAACTTGGGATTTTCTCATACGAACTTAGGCTAATCTTTGAACTAATGCTTGATAGTTCGTAAGTGGCCCATGCTCATGCTTATATGATTAATTAAGATCGAGTTGTAGGTTTTCAAACTTGAACAAGTTACTTTGCTTTGAAAAGTATCAATGTTGGCCGTTTTGCTACTTGATACGGACTTTGTCGTAAATGGTTCTTTAAAGCCGATTACCTTATAAATCTTTCGTGAATAGATTTATATGATTAAATGAAGATATGTGGATGATTTTTAGGTGTTGAATATGATGTCTATCATAAGGTGTTGTATTTTCTCCTTTACTTGGATTGTGAGAAAGTGTATGGAGTTGTTGAGCTATATTAAAAAGTTGATGTTGATTAATGTATATATGACAATTATATGTTGATTGATTGTGATATTGTTGGTGAATACATATACGTTAATTGATGGTGATATTGTCGGTGAATGCATATATGTTAAGAGATGTTGATTTTATTGGTGATTGCATATATGCTAAATGAATGATGATGATGTGGTGATGACTCTTAATTGAATTATGACTTGTTTGATTGCGTGGACGTAAATACTTGATAATGCAATTGTTGTTGAAGTTGATCAATGTAAATGGAGGTGTACTTTTACATTGTCGTTGGTGGATATATATGTTGGAGATTTTGCATTATTGGGTCTTTGCTTGTATGTCCATGCATCATAGTCATATTGAGTCATATGAGACATGTAAAAGGAGGTGTACTTTTACATAGGTGAATTGTAAGAGGAGGTGTACATTTACATAAGATGTTATGTTGCCATCTTGTTGTTGGTGACGGTACCGCATGCATCTAGAAGAGTCTAGAACATTGCATGCATTTGAGTAATTGATGAGTCGTGTCATAATTGAATCTGTGACTTAATGAATTTGTCCATTGGTGAAATTCGGTGAATGTTGTGATTATGTGGATTGGTGTATACGTACATTGGTGGATTTGTTGACGGTTGTGAATAATTGTATTATGCTCTAATTGCATGTTTTACTTGCTTGTGCTTATACACTTGGTGAATATAATTGATGATAATTATTTTGGTAATAGTAATGAGGTGAGAATTGTATATGTATATACATATGATGTGGTGATTTCTTTGATAATGATGATTGCTTGCTTATAACTTTGAAATGATGAATTGTACTTCTTGAGTTAAGTATGCTAAATGAAGAATAAGATGAGTAATCCTTTCATTGATTGATGTTGATAAATGATAAGTTTATGTCGATGACTTGATTAGAGATTGAATGTGCTTGCTATGCTATGTTAGTGATGTGATAGCTTGAGGTGTATGGAATGGGGGATAATAATCATTTGATGTTAGTATTCTAGGAGGGATGAGTATGTATATGTGTTATGCATGAAATCCTTGAATTCTTATGTTTGTTTATGTTGATTTTGATTGATGTGAAGCTAACCCCCAGTGGTTTGCGGTGGACCGCCTACCTATTTATATGAATGGATAGACAGCGTGCAGGAGTAGTTTTTGGTTGCTTGGTGAGTGCTTGGATAGCGGGAGCTATCTCCGTTATCGTTTCCTTTGGAGTCTTAGAGTAGGCTCTAATCTAGGATGTTTGTCTTTATGATTATTCTAGATTGTTTATGCTGGATTTATGTTGTTGAGATTTTGCCCATATGTCGGGACTTGGATATTTTAATGATGATGTATATTGATCTTATGACATGTATATTTTGGAGATGTATGACTTATATCCGCTGCAACTGTTGTTGAATCTTATATATGCATGTATTTTGAATTTTGATGTGAAGACGTAGTGTCTATTTCTTGAATAAATGCTTTATACGCGTGTTTTATCGCTTTAATAGAAATAGGGCGTTACAGTTATAACGATCCTCACCCGCATATACTCCCACATAATCATCTTTATGATCTTTCAACTCTTGAATAAGATGTCTACGAATCATGATATGACTTTCTTCGGTCAATCCCATGAACTCAGTTATAGCCCAAAATCCATAATGTTCATCGCCTATAACATCCACCACTTTTTCAATAAATGGAACCATGAACTTTGGAATATAATCAATAGGGCTCAAAATCGAAATAGACGTTGGAACCAAAATAGGCTTTGGAATTGGAATAGGCTTTGGAAACCGAGTAGGTGGTGGAAGTGGGGAACGTGATGTTTTACCAAAACGGGCACCTTTTCTTTTAGAAAATGATGAAGTTGTTGATGGCGGTGACGGTTGAATATCCAGATTTTGGGAATCAACAACCTCCCGCGAAGAAGGGATTCGACTAGTCGATGCCACTTTTGCTCTAGACCTCGCAATATCCACTTTTTTATTGGCTCCCTTGGTTGGAACTTTTCGTGGTGATGGAGACAACATGGTGGTGTCAAGAAATGTCAACTGCCGCAAAACCTTTTTCATTTCTAGCTTCATTTGATAAGGGATTTTCTTAAGACGTTCTTGAATACCATTCCACTCCTCCTCGATAGAAAAAGTATCTTCATTACTTTCTTGACTCATAGATAACCTATGTCAATGATCGTGTATCTCATCCAATAAAATCGGCTTGTCATCATGGATTTTTGTAGCAATAAAGCATGCACATGGTAGCCCATACGATGTCCTTTGAACACAACCACAAATTTCCTTGTCCATACACAATGTTCCCCTACAACGTTCCTCTTCCAAAGAAATGTTTCCCAAAGCATATCTAGAGACATAACCCCCTAACCCAGAGTACAAAGTGACAGTTTTGAATCTATGTTCCAATACGGTACAACTCTGACCAAATGATGTTTGTATCGCAGTTAACTGCATCACCAACATATCATGTATTTTCTCCCAACAAATACCTAAATCACCAACACTATTATTCAAATATTTCTTTACTAAAGCATGGGCCGATTCTACCCTGTTGGTGGTTTTGCATCCAAGATGCAACACATGGTCTATCCATGCCCTCACTATTTTCTCCTTAACTTCATCCAAGGTGGCCTTGGCATAGGTTAGGAAAATTGAGAAATCACTACAAACATCTTGGAACTCCACTAATGCATTTGCATATAATTCTTGAGTGGGTGATTTAACAATAATTTTCCTTGCTCTCATTATCTTTTTCACTACATCACCATGTTTCATCTCTTTCCCATTATTTTTTCCCAAAGAATATTTACAGTCTAAGATACACCTTGCTTTAACATTTTTTTGCACATGAAAGTAACAATTCATTGCATAACTTTCGGGGAGAACATTTGCAACCGTATTCATCAAAGTTGTATCCCTGTCAGTCATAACCACCTTAGGCATATTCATCTTTGACATAAGAAGTTTACGCATCATTTGTAAAACCCAAACAAAGTTTTCCTCTTTCTCATGTGTCACAAATCCAAAGCCAACCGAATATGTCAAATCGGTCGAGGTGACCCCAACTATCTCAAACATTGGCATCTTGTACATGTTGGTTTTGTAGGTGGAGTCCATAACCAAAACCGTTGGAAAATTGTTAAACAATTTAACGGATGTTGGATGAGCCGAAAAGATGTCTTCAATAGGAGTACTTTCACTTTGTGTTCTTGAGAAATAAACATAGTCGTGCTCCTTCAACTTTGAGGTTAGAAACTGCAACGCCGTCTTATCACCTCTATTTGACTTCCATATTTGTTGACGATCATTGTTTACTTGCTTGATATTTGTCATGCAATCTTGTCTTTTACTCTTTAAATTTAACAAAATATTTCTTGGAAACACCTTACTCTTGGTCAAGTCACGTACAATCTTCTTGTCATCCTCCTTTAATGTATCGACAAGCATGTGTCCTTCTAAAGTCATTTCCATCGCATGGTTGTGAACTCCATTAAGAATGTTCAATCTCCATTCATTTGTTTGTCTACTAAGATATCCACTAACCATGAACATGAACCCACATTTTCTTGAGCCCGTTGTCTCATGCTTCGTTTTTTTTTCCGGCACTTTGTGAGCTCCACTCCTTTCACACGTTAGTCGCACCATTGGATTGATCAAACTTGATCTTTGTATAACAATTGTAAATCCCGCCTTATTTTCTTGACAACGTACCCAATTGAGCAAGTCATCCCTATCTTTCCATTTAACATCGTCGAAAAAAACATAGCCGTGTCAACTTCGTTGGCATCAAGTGGGGTGATACCAGAGTCAACATATAATGAAGCTTCAACATGGACGGAAGCTCCATCAATATTTGGTTTGGCTTCAACCTTAGGCGGTTTGACATCTCCGTAATTTTCGACGAAATTTGGTTTTGTCTCTCCTAGATCATCATCCGCGTTCTCAATCATTACTATAAATATGCAACACAAAACTATGAAATAACAACTAACTAATGCATAAACATCAATTTCATAATGAACTAAAAAAAACCAAAAAAATAGAAAAAGTAGCAGTATTATGCCAATTCTGCCGATTTTCCTAGACAGTTAACTATCAAAATTCATCGGCAATTAACTACTGATATCCCCATGCCGCGGCACTTAACTGCTGATGTCCCCAAGTCAGTGTTTCACGCAAATTGACAAAAAAAACCCAAATACAGATAAAAATATACTGATTAAAAGAAAAAATACTTGTTTTTTACGTTAAACGTGTGTTGATATCTCTTAGGAGTGATGATGCTTCAATGATTTTGGAGCAAGATGAAGGGATTTTAAGAGGGTTTTTCAAAATTTTAATCCTCTTTGCGGAAGAAATCTCATTGAAACGGATCTTGATTAAAGCATTAATCACAAATCAAACACATACTTAAACAATTTAAGATTCATGTGTTTACCTCTTGAAGAGCAGAACCTTTGTAGTAGAATTGTTTCTGATCACGAGCAAAGCAAAGTAGCGATGCCTCTATTTAGTCCACACAAACAGAACTTCTCCGATGACCGGTGCTAGCCAATTCCAACGGAGATTCAGAGAGAACAAGGTTTAGAGAGCGACGGCTAGGGTTTCACAACTATTGTGAATTAGGTTAAGCACTCACAAAAAGCCTGTAATGCTTTGAACACAAGGGTTCTATTTATAGAATCACTTGTGTGGTCAGCAAGACAAGCACTTAAGTACACCGTACCTTATGGTGCACCGCGTTTCTCTATTTTTCGTAAATTAAATAATAAATCATATTTAATTATTTAATTACTAATAAGACCTACTTATTATTTTATAAATAAGTCTTACTTATTATTTTATAAATAAGTTTTACTTATTTATTTCTCTCATCTATCTGTCCTTTGTGTGTGACCCTATAGGTTCCCGTAACGTTGGCAATAATATTAAATCACATATTTAATATTATAAACAGTGAGCGGTATCTAGCAACACATCACTGCTACCCAAGTGACGAGAATGTCATGCGATCTGACGAAACCTTTTTGTGATAATGATGATGTGTATAATTACCCTTTTGCCCTCATGTCTATATTGAACACAAGACATAGTATGTCATCCTTGTCTAGTTCAATATTGGGCCCATAGACATTTCTCCTGTTATGTAGGAGGGGCAAATTCCATCTAGGTCACTCATGTCCCTCAGCATGATTCATGGAGTACCCATCAACCAACTTTATAGTCATCTTGTTACAGACAACGTTTGAATGGTGACAAAGCACTCGACTCCAACATCTAGGGTACATAGTGGTTTCAGGTCAAAGGGTAGAATACACCACTATCACTATGAGAATATCTTATGACATTTTTCATAACTTTTACTATGTAGTATTCTCATGGTGGGTCAATCCAATATAAATATTGCTCATAATATTTATATCTATGTGTAGACTTGATAACTCTTTATCCATGATCTGTGAGCTGTGATCATCAGTCTATCCACATAATAGTCTCTATGCTTTAATGATATCCCACTTCTCAATAAAGCTTGACTACAGATACTTTAAGAATAGTTTCCTTATGTTTAACGAGGTCTCACAATTAAGTTATACTTAATGTTCCGGTCCATTAAACAGACTAACTATTCTAGGGACTTTATTATTTTGAAACAAAACAAAATCAATAAAGAAATGCCTTATTATTTATATATTCACAATATATATTTATATCAATATCATGATACAAAGCCA
>Ga0228711_1012755_pt1 | contig 10165 bp, 11 predicted proteins | sample MedpolnodulmetaG_2_FD_177996 | JGI IMG/M metagenome (GOLD analysis project Ga0228711, IMG submission 177996) | Root nodule microbial communities from Medicago polymorpha collected in Santa Monica, California, United States - brown nodules | ecosystem: Host-associated > Plants > Roots > Nodule...
ACATTACTAGATGAATTACTATTGATCATTAATCAATAATCAACAATTTAAAAATGAATCAAATATTAAGATCAAAATTAACTTTTTCAAAAAAGTCAGTTTTCTGACTGCACCGTAGAAGCTCCCATAAAATTAATGTGCATTAACAAGCATATATAATAGAAGTGTTAAAATGGTTCTTTATTGACAAATCACATTAGTTGTAGACTCTAATGATTGTAAGGTCACTTAGAACAATATCTTAATGCAGTTAAACCTAAATGAGTTGAATCTGCGACTATATAACAATTATCCTTTTTCCATTTCTTCTTTCTATTTCCCGTTCACACCTCTCACAACTCACAAGGTATAATAGTGTCATTTTCCATCACCGACAATCCACCAAAGGCTGGAAACTTGGCCAAACAGCTACATCCAGAGAGTCATAAAGAAAGTGATTTTACTTTTAAGAGCAGTTAGTTTCCAACTAAAGGAAGAAAAAAAATTCTAAATAAATAAATAAAATTGGCTAATTTTATATATACACCTTTTTTTTAAGCAAATTTTACATGTACACTTAAATTACATTAGATGGGTCAATTGATTGGAGTGCAATTATTAAACTTGACAACGAAAATAGAAATTGAATAAGGAAGAATTAAAATCAACCATCGATGAACAACAAGCAGGTTTTATCTCATTAAATGGGGTCGATTACATGATCAAATTACGTTATAATGTTCTATCATAATTATTTGAGTAAAATAATACAACATTAGCGATGCTAAGTGTTCTTTCTGTATTTCACAAAAAGAAAACATTGAAGTATGAACAGAAAATTAATGTAAAATTAACATAGTACCTTACCTCTGCTGTTAGGAAAGCTAAAGTACTCTGTAAATTTAGAAGATTACATATCATCATGAGTATAGAAATCAATAATATCCTTCAAATTCAGCTGAAACAAAGAAGATGTATCATTGTTCATAAGCCATAACATGTGCTCAAACAAAATATCATCAACATCCACAAAGATAACTCTTTGCTGACTTGAAGAAAAATGGAAATGATCCTTCTCTTTCTTTGTTGGATCCTTCTTCATTGAGATATCCATCAAAACCTTAAATGGATTTTCTTGTAATATGATAGGGTCTACAAGGAACACCTTCTTCTCTTTTCCAACCACCACCGTCACGCGGCTGTCGGAATCTTGTTGATCCAATCCATCATTGGTTAGTGGCCTATAACCCAACCTTGAACTTGTTGATCTTCTCCTGATCAATGAAACTGGCATCACCAAACAATCCATGTGTTAAATGCAAGGTACGAGGTTGTTGTTTTTTTTCTTTTTGAGGAAAACAAGGTTGTATAGTTGAAGAGGATGAATGAATAAATCTATGTTGTTTTTTTAAGGTGAAATCTATGTTGTTGGGGGTGGCTATTGAACTTGCTAGAACACTTAAAATGTACAAAATAAATATATAAAAGTGTGTTTATGTTTATATATGGATTTGGATTATAAAATTAGCAAACTAAAAATTAATTAATAATTATTTGGGTGGCCATAAAGGAAAGAAAAGGTTGCTTTGGATGTATATATCATTGTCGTGTTGCATTTTGTAATGAGAACTAGCCGTTGGTGTGAAAGGGTCCTTTGGACTGCAATGAGGGTAGAAGTTAGGCTACGCTCATAGGGAGGCGCGTGGGGTGCGTGAGGGGTTTTTAAGGAAAGAGTCAATGCCGTAGGGCAAGTGGTAGAGTTGTTGAGGTACGGGTGGCGCGTGGAGAAAGTTGGTACTCATGGAGACTTTGGTTATATGAGATAGATTGGGTTAGGCTCCACTTGGACAAGCAACTTCAAAGTATCCCAATATGAACATCCTTAGCCCACCCATTTTTATATTTTTTTTTTTAAATTTATACGGTATATTTGTAAATTTAGATATACATTTTGCTTTCTAAATTTATGAATTAACAATTATTTTCATGAAATAAAAAGTTATTTGTTAGCTTTATATTTTAGAATTTGCCCATATTTTTTATTCATCTAAAAATTTCTTCAAACTTTGGTCGGATTTAGAGAATATCAAATCTAATGTATTTAGGGAATGGATGAATGATCAAGAGAAATAAGTTATTTTTATGATAGAGAATAATTGATTAAGAGAAATAGGAAAGATGGCATCAAAGTTAATCAAGTGAAACACACTTTGATCATTCTTTTTTTCTTCAAAAGTTCATGTAGCATGTTTGAAGTAACTATTTTTATGATACATCGTCGTTAAGACCTTAAAACATCGTTAATTTAATATCTTAATTATTTAATATTGAATTTAACAATTTAATCTTTAATTTAAAATTATAGATCAATTAATAAATATTAAAGATTAAAAGTCACTTGCAAGATGCGAGGTGAACTCTTGTAAACAACTAAAGACTAAAATTGGCATAAAAATTTTAGAGGGACTAGAGTTCTAATGAAATTAAAAATGAAAGTATGTATATTTAGAGGGATCAAAATAGTATTTAACTCTTCTTTTATTAAGAAAATAATCTATACTTATTTACACCTTTTTTTATAATCCTTATGTTCACGTTAGCTGTGGTCATAGATCAATGGTGTGATGGAAGAAGAAAAAAAACGCAAAGAGTATTTTGAAAAAAATATTGAGAGAAAATGAATTGTTAAATAGTTCTTAGAAATTTTTTTTTGCTAAAAATGAGTGTTGAAGAATTATCAGTGTTCAAATACAAAAATTTCTATTTGAGTTTAAGGTGTTGATATTTAGACACAACATCCACCAATTTTACGCTTCTGGTGGATCTTCATATTCTCACCCTTCAAGAAACAAAATTAGGAGAGAGAAAATAGATAATTGCTCTTCTCTCAATAAGTTTTGTTCACTCCCAACCAAACATTCCAAAAAGCCCATGGCGTAAGTTAATTCATGTATGTGTTAATCTCTGCATGACTTAATTCACGCAGAGATTAACACACACGTAAGTGAACTCACGATGTGTCTGTGCAAATTAGCAGAACATGCAGAAACTCATTTTCCATAACTTTCTTCATTCATTCATTCATACATCCATTCAATCAATTGCATCCATTTTTTTATCATTCATTCACTCATAATAAAATACGAAGAATAAAGGAATAAAATAACGTAAAAGGCCATAAAAACGCAAAAGCGCAAGTGTAAATATATTACATCCATACCCGACAAAATGTCACAAAAAAACTAAAAATATGTAAAAGTCATAAAATAAGACCATTCTATTCCCGTGGACTCCTACTCCTCCTTCGCGGAGCCCGCACCTCCTCCAGCACACGATACTATTGCCGGATGCTCTCCATAACGCCGGAAACAACATGATTTGAATACACATCAGGAATCTCCGTCATAGCGATGTCCATTATGCCTCTGACATTGTGGAAGATCAGTAATGACATGAGCATGCTCCATCGAATCAATTGCGGTTCTAAAGTGTCCAAGATAAGTAAAGCCACTAGGAGGTTTCCATATACCCACAAGCAGGTCAGTACGCACGTTATCAGGATCAAGCCTCCTCAGAAGGAGTTGCCCGAAGTGCGCCAAAACTCATCCCTGCAAACACACAAGACAAATTTATATAAGCACAAGTATCATGCAAACAACTATACATTTACGATTCACTAAAAAAATAAGAAATTTTTTTATTACCACAAGCAAGGTCATGTAACCACCAACAACACTAACAGATGAATCGGAGGTAAGAGAAAGCTGCTCATATAGAAAAACAAGTCTCATCCCGTCCCATGACCAGCCGTCCAGCATGTCCAAATCCTAAAGTGCAAGCAGCCATAGCAGATTAACGATTTTGTTGTTCTTATCGGCAAAAAGGGTATAGCCAAGGATGAGCAACAAAAACGCCTTAACGCAGGCGGCCCTAACAACACTTTGCTCCACCTCCTCCTCCTCTGTGTCAGGCTCCACCAGCTGATTACACCTATTCAACAGTTCCTCATAATGCCTCTTCAGTTTAGTGTAACTTACATGAGCACCATAATGTTTTACCACCTCATCTATCGCCTCCTCCTCTGTAAAACATAGATCTTCCTGCATCAGCTGTATGCCCCACTCATGAGATAAATCCTTCTCCTCAATGAGCCTCCCACTAATGGGGATGCCTAGAAGACACGCCACATCATCTAGTGTGACAGCCATCTCCTAAATAGGCAGATGGAAGCTGTTGGTGTCCTGATGCCATCTCTCAGACAAGGCACAAACGAGCCCGTGAGAGATGTTGTCATACCCAGTCTTAAGGAGGGGTAAGACCAGAATCATTCGCCGAGCCCCTGAACCAGTCATTTGCTTCTCCTGACAACGGCACTGTCAAGTTACTAAGCTTAAGTTTCTTCCCGTGCGAGACATCGGCCATCTTATCTGACTTTTAAAACTGAAATAAATAAAATAAAATAAAATAAAAAAATAACACTGTTAAAAAATAATAAGTAAAATAAACTTGAAATATTCTAACATAAATATGAAATAAGTAAAATAAGTAAAATGATCATTAAAATAAGTAAATTTTAATATTGTAACAAAAACATTAAATAAAAAAATAATAAGTAACATATCATTAAATAAAATAAAGAAATTATACTTACTTCTTTATTGAGCCATAGCCTGCATGCCACATGTTTATCGAAGTTCGGTAAAAGCGACAACTCATAAGGCCCTCAGGAAAGCCCTGCAGTCCGGCCTCAAACTCCATAGCAAGCTCCTCCTAAGCCTCAGCCTCCTGCTGGTGAGCCTCACCCTCATCCTGGTGAGGCTGCTCATACTGAGCCTCCACATACTGAGGCTGCTCGTACTGATGCTGATGCTGATACTGCGTCGGGTCCACTATCTGGGACGCTGCCGACTGTGAAGATGAACCCTCCGCATCATTAGCCCTACCAAACCTCATGCCCTCACCTCTCCCTCGACCAGCCATAGGAGGGTGTTGTGCCACCTTTTCTCTCTGTGCACTCCCTGTAGCCGACTCCCTATTTCCCTTTATTATGTTAGGCCTCTGAGACATATTTGCACAACATTTCAAAAAGCAAAAAATCAATAATTTTTTTCAAACATACATTGTGTCATTTCTAACTATTCAACAACAACAGTTAAATTTCGGTTGTGTCATTTCAATTCGTAAACTACCACATTGCAGTCAAACTAACTATAATCAGCAATAACAAACCAATTTCTAACTAATTTCATCATTAAGAATCCAAAAAACAAACAAAATTTCATTGAGACATTTTATCAAACACCTAGAGTCAAACTTTCAATCAACTTAAAATCTAACAATTTCTAAACCTTAAACTATCACATTGCACTCTAAACAACATTTAGACTACAATTCCTAACTTAATTCATCAGTAACAATCTTAAAAACAATCATGCAAACAAAAATTCTAAAATGTAAAATTCATACAAAAAATCAAAAAATTCAACAAAAAAAAAAAGAAGCAATGTAATAGGATAAGCAACACTTACTTGTTGATTGACATGATTTGATGTTGATTTGGTTGAGTTTGGTGAAATGCGCACTTGGTGGGAGAAAGATCGTATTTTGGATGGTTTGAAAGTGAATGGGTTATGTTTCTGTTTTGCTGTGATATAACACTTAAGTCATACATGATTATAAGGTGTGTGAGTTAAGTCACGCAGCGTAACTTAATTCATGCAAGAGCCTTATAGACTTTTCAGTTGGGAGCGAGCAAAATCTGTTGAGAGAAGAGCAGAATTTGAGAAAATATGTGGATTGGGTGGCACGGATGTCCACCAATACTTTCTTTTTAGTTTAATAGTCCTACACTAGTTTTAAACGGACACCAATGAAGGACTATTATTATTCTATATTACAATATCAATTTCAAAATGGATCGCGATCCTTCGCCATTACACTCCCCCTACTGTCCTCCTTGTTGTCATTTGTATACATAGTTCGGTCAATGATGTCTATCTTTGTAACTATAAAGTAATTATAATTTCGTATATTACTTGTGTGAATTAGGGTTTTAGTATTACAAGTCATATATATAATACTATGACTCACATTACAACAATACCCCTACGCTCGTCCCTTGCCTTTCGTCTATGTCGATATATAAGTCATACTCAACAAAAATCATTTAACTATTTGTAAGATACAATTCAACTAACAATGTCGATATTAAAGGTTAGACACATGTACTTGGCCTCGAACTCAAAATCTCACTGTTATGTGTGAGTTTCTAATGGTATTTGTCACTTCATCTATAAATCAAAAAAAGTAAAAAATATCAAGAGGACTACACCCTAGAAAAAGAAATACGTCCCAAAGGATCATCCAACAAGGCCACATGTAACCTTGCTGAGGCCTCTTAAAACCATGATAAGTGTCCCACCAACTCGTCTCCATCTTAAGTACAAAAAAGTTTGCACGAGCATCTTCACCTCTTATGTCATCTACTTATAATAAAGAAAGAAGCTCAAGAAAAAGTCCAAGATAAACTACATTTTTCACATGTATGAAAAGACTAATTAAGTTATTGTTGACTTTTAGGAGTTATATTTCCTTTTAACGGATAGTGAGAAAATATATTTTGACGAAGCTATATATGAAAGAGAAAATATGGAGATATGTTATGGATGATGAGATTAAATCAATTGTGAAGAGCAAAAATTGGAAATCACAAACTCTACCCTAGGCCCATGAATCCATCAAAGTCAAATGAAAATATAGGGTAAGGAGAATGCTAATAAGAGGTGGAAATACAAAGCAAAAAGGGTGTGAGACAAAGTTTTAACGGTGATTAGGATTATTCGAATCTTCTTTATGTCTTTGTTGGATCAGTGTATATTCCTAGACAAAATAATGTTTAAGGTTTATACTTACGATTCCTAACAAAGTAAGATCTACTCCGACTACAATTATAGGCCCCTTCGTAAAGTATTTCCCTGCTAGTGATAGTAGGGACTTATATATTCTCACGAGCATTTGATAACGTTAAACCTGGTTATACAAAAGGAATTTTCAATTTCTCAGTGAACTACTTGAGTAAATTTTACATAACGATTTTGATAAGAAATATGAAATAAATCTAATTCTAACCTAGAATCAATTCAAGGTCAAAGTAACTAAAAGGAATTAAGAGTGATGTGTGTGCGTGCGCGCATATATACACACAAGCATAATTTTCATAGTATCGATAAAGGAAATTGTCATCCACCTGTAGAAAAATCCATCAAGTAATAGAGGTTCATCTCTGAACTTAATCTAAGGTGTTTAGGTACTCATGGTAACTGAATACATAATCAAAGAGACAAGAATAAACATCATACACTCGTAAAACTGGAATAGGGTTGGAAAAAATCCTCTTTGATGCTCTAGTCGCACTCCTTTGCCTCTTAACCATAAGATTTCTAACTGAATATTTATGGGTAAAAAAAACTTTAAATAGGTGAAAATCAATATTCAGCATGCGCGGGACACATATCTTTAAAACATCACAAAGTTGTTTTTCACTAATCAGGATGCGCGGAGAAGGGGGTATTAGCCATAAAGCAATTGTGCTCTGCATGTTTCCTTGTGTGTGGGGCATATAAGAGTAACTATAACAGTAATAGTATTTCAGGTTTGAATAAATATTAATGATAAGTGTTGACCACATATATACAATACAATGATCCTATACTTAAGGAAGGAATGATCAATTCCTTAATGACTATTAATTGGAATAATGGTCGTGACTCATATACAATTGACATCTGCTAGTATTGATTGTTGGCAATGATGGCTAAGGTTACATTTATCTAAATAATAAATACAATGAGATATACAAAATAATTATCCTCTAATATGCCCCCTCAAGATAAAGTTACCATTAGTAACTTTTATCTTGGATGAAATATCGTTGAATTTGGTAGCTGCAAGGGGTTTGGTGAGAATGTCAGCAAGTTGATCTTTGGTTGAAACATGAGAGACATTTATATTATTTGCTTGTACTTGCTCACGCACAAAATGGTAGTCCATTGATATGTGTTTCATCCAAGTGTGAAGGACAGGGTTTGCACATAGATAAGTAGCTCCAATGTTATCATAAAGAATTTTTGGTGGATTGGTCATGGGAACCTGAAGTTAACTAAGAAGATTGCGAAGCCACATGATTTCAGAGGTTGTAGTAGCAACAACATGGTATTCGGCTTCTGTGGATGAACGAGCTACTGTACGTTGTTTTTTGGAAAGCCAAGAGATGGGGTTTGAATCTAAGAATATGATATAGGCGGAAGTGGAGGTACGATCATCAGTGTTCCCGCCCCAATCAACATCTGAATAGGCAATGAGATTGTGTGTGGTTGTGGGATGTAGAAGAATGCCATGATTGATTGTGGTTTTGAGATATCGTAGGATTCTTTTGAGATGTTGGAGATGAAGGGTGGTGGGTTTGTGCATGAATTGTGTAAGTTTGTTTATCGAGAAGGATATGTTAGGCCTGGTGAGATTGAGATATTGAAGAGCTCCAAGAATACTTCTATATTCGGTGGCATCAGTTGATGGAGTTCCATCATGAAGTTGAAGTCTGGCTGTTGCCGAAAGTGGTGTAGGTGAAGGCTTGGCACCCTCCATATCAAACCGTTGAAGGATGTCTCTAATATGTTTATGTTGAGAAAGAAGTATGCCTGAAGTTGTGGGAATGATTTCTATACCAAGAAAATAGTGGGGAGCTCCCATATTCTTCAATGAGAATTTTTGAGATAGGCTGGAGATGAATTCTTGCATGAAGTGGTTGTTGTTTCCTGTCAGAAGTAAGTCATCAGCATATACAAGGAAATAAGAGAGAATACCTCCAGTGGCATAAATAAAGAGAGATGGATCACTCTTGCTACATGAAAACCCGTATGACACTATGAAGTTCTTCAAAGCATCATGCCATGCCCGGGGGGCTTGACGAAGGCCATAGATGGCTTTGTGTAGTTTGGATACATAGTGTGGGTGTTGAGAATCCTTGAGTCCAGGTGGTTGACTCATGTAAACTTGTTCTCAGAGAGATCCTTGAAGGAAAGCATTGTTAACATCAAGTTGATGCATTTGCCATTTGTGTCCTAGAGCAAGAGTAAGGATGATTTTGATTGTTTGAGGCCTAACCACCAGAGCAAAAGTTTCATGAAAGTCTACTCCATGATATTGAGTGAAGCCTTTTGCAACAAGGAGAGCTTTATAGCGAGCAAGAGAGCCGTCGGCATGTCTTCTGATGCGAAACAACCATTTGCATCCCACAATGTTGGTGTCTTTTGGAGGTGGGACAAGGGACCATGTTCCATTTCTTAGTAAAGCTTCAAACTCTTTATAGATGGCTTTCCTCCAATGTTCATGTTTCATGGCTTCTTTGACATTGGAGGGTTCAACATTTTCTGCCAAGGGGTACTTAGTAACTTGAAAAATTTATTTTGGCTTGAAAATGTTGTTTTGTGATTGAGTCACAAGCCGACTTGTAGGTAACTGATGAGTCGATAGATTAGTATTTTTAATATGTTATTTGAGTTTATTATATTTAGATTTGATTTAGTTTTATTTAAATATTATTTCCTTTTTGAGCTATTTTACTTCAATTGCAAATAATTATATTTCAGGAACAAATATCTGAAGAAACAGTCTTGGAGCAAAAGAAAGAGGATTAGGAGCTGATTCGGGATGAAAATACGAAATATGGGACAAAAATATGTCACCCCCAAAGTCAGAGACATGGCACGGCTCGTGCCCCCAGTGGCACGGCCGTGCCATCCTTCAGAGCCCTCTTTTGCTGCTTTTTGCTTTCCGGACAAGCTACCTATTTGCCTACTTCTGACCTAAAAGCCCGTGGGTTCTTGTGGAGCATTTTATTGTTATATTTCTTAGGGCTTAAGTCTTTGTAGGCTATAAATAGAGTAGCTAGCTATCACAACAAATCATCTTTTGTTCTTGGAATACAATAGTGACAATTGTCTTTCTTTATAAAAGTTCTTCTTTTACTTTCTTGTTATTTATTTTATGTTCTTCTTCTCCTCTCCTATGGCTACGATGATCATGAGTGAGTAGACCTTTCTTGTCTTGGGATTGTTGGATAAGTCTAATGACGTAATCTCAATCAAACCAAGCCATAAACCCTAATTTTATATAAATCTACTTTCTA
>Ga0228711_1012760_pt1 | contig 10161 bp, 3 predicted proteins | sample MedpolnodulmetaG_2_FD_177996 | JGI IMG/M metagenome (GOLD analysis project Ga0228711, IMG submission 177996) | Root nodule microbial communities from Medicago polymorpha collected in Santa Monica, California, United States - brown nodules | ecosystem: Host-associated > Plants > Roots > Nodule...
GCTCACATCCATTCTTAACTTCCAAATTTTGCAGCATTGCAGCCATTGCATTGGAGGGTTTCCGAACACAGACTTTTCTTAAGGTACTCAAAGACCACAATTCACTTGGCAAGCTATCAAACCTACCACAGTGGTGAATAACAAGGATTTGAAGGCGTGACATCGAACCATTGGCTAATTTCCAGTTTCGAATAGGCAAATTTCCCATCTGAAACTCTTTCAATTGTGGGAACCCATCTTCAATACAATTAATATCAAACAATGAATCTGAAGACCAAATATCAGACCAATTGTCTCCTGTTAAGATCAAAATTTGGAGTTTGGTAAGATTTCCAATAGCATTTATCCCGTCATCATTCAAGCAACTAATACATGACAATGTTAACTTGGTGATGTTGGGAGGAAACATGGCCACACAAGTAACAAGGTCGAGGGCATTCCCAATTTTTAGTATACTTAGGTGTCTCAAATGTTTCAGACTTTGTAACACTTCCTCGGCCTTACAATTGATATTCCAGCGGGAGTGTGGCCAATCTTTCACTTGGAAGTAGATTTCTAGCTTATTCAAATGCCTCAAATGTTGTACGCTTAGCAACATTTTGGGCACATCGCCCTTAAAGTTTGTGGAGATTTGCAAGCGTAATTTTCTTAGTTTGGGGAAACTTCCTTTCTCTACGAGATATGTTGTTCTTTTATCAAGTACAATGGAAGAGATGGTTTGAAGATTCCACATAGCATCACCATTTGATTCCGAACAATCACCACGTAGCTTGATAGGACCACAAGTATACAAATGTCTTAGATGCTTGAGCTTTGTTATTCCACAGGGGAAAGAAATTGTGGTGACTTTGATTGAAGGTCCAAAGTCTAATGTTTGTAGATTTTGAAGGTTGCAAATAGAATCCGGAACACTTCTAATATATTGTGAGTCTATTCTTAAGTACCTCAGGTGGACAAATTTTCCCAAGTTTGAAGGAATCTTAAAACAACACTTTCCCTCGAGATCCAACACACGAACCAATTTGAAGCCTTTGGTAAGCCATCTCCACTCGTCGCTGTACACAAAGCAATTCGGGTCAGAGCAAAACAAAGAACGAACACATGAATGATCGTTGGTGCTTGAAGAAACATAGTGAGACATGGTGGAATGGACCGACAATCTGCGAGGTTTTGTAGGGATTAAAATATTGCTATCTGTACAAATTTGGAAGATCTTGTCCTCTTTGCTCTCTAATATGCAGAGATCTCTGAGAAGATCATGGATGCGACATGTTTTTGCTCCTCCACTATCCTTCACTTGTGCTACTTGGATCAAACTACGATCAATGAGCTCATACAAGTAGTCTTCAGCAACATCAATTGGATCTCTACTTCCTGTTTCTTGTATAAATCCCTCAGCAACCCATAGTTGCAACAATTGCCTTACAGGTATTTCAGAATCTTCAGGGAATATCCCTAGATACAGAAAACATGGTTTCAATCTTGAAGGCAAGTCGTCAAAACTGAGTTTAAGTACTACATCCTTGACTTGAGTCTCGTCTCGAGTAAGATACCAATTGACATGACCCAACAGTTTCGACCATTCCCTATGTGACTTTTCTTTATTTGCCAGAAGCCCTGCTAACACCACGATTGAGAGTGGCAAACCGCCACAACTTTTAACGATTTGTTTACCTAAAGATTCAAGATCACAAGGGTACTCTTCTCCTATAAACACCTTTTTAGAGAAGAGTTCCCAACTCTGTTCTCCATTGAGAAATTCAAGGCTGTAAGGAGGATCGCGACCGGTATGTGAGGCAACTTCTTTCAAACGAGTAGTTATCAATACTCTGCTTCCTCCGTTTTCATCAGGAAAAGCATCTTTTACCTCATTCCAATCTTGTATTTTCCACAAGTCATCAAGAACTAGCAAATACTTTTTCGACTTCAAGCATTCCCAAACTTTTTTCTTCAGCTCATCATTACTTAAGCTAGAGATGTCTTGAGAATTATTCACACCTTCCTTGTGCTTCTTTTTACCCTTCTTTTTGATGTTGCTGCTGCTTGTACAATCATAATTAAAAAGGTTGGGCACCAAATTTTGAAGAAGGCCAAGCAAAAGTTCTCGTGATCTACACTCATTTGAAACGTAAACCCATGCACGGCAATTGAAGTGGTTCTTCACCTCTTCACTGTTGTAGACCTTTTTTGCAAGGGTTGTCTTCCCCAATCCACCCATACCAATGATTGAAACAACTTTGAGACACTGTGAACCACCCTCTATGAGTCTATTGATGACTACCTTAGACTCATGGACAAAGCCAACTACATTTTCCTCCTCCACGTTTCTTCTTAATCTGTGCAGTGACTTTGTTCTCTCTTCCTCTTCTCTTGCTGACGTTGATTGATCAGTACTTTCTTCACAATATTTGATCTTGTTTTCGTGTATCTCTTTGAGTGTTATTTTGATATTGTCAATTTTCTCTGCTACATCATGTAGCAACTTTGCATGATCAACACTGTGAAGCATTCTTCCCAACACGTTTCTCTTCTTGTACATGGCAACGTTGGCAATGAATGTGTCAATGACATCCTCGGCTACATGGGCGACATCTCTGATCTGACTTAGAACCTTTTGTTCTATTTCTTTGTTGTTGTTCTTGTTCCCTTTAGAGGAAGTTTTGAGGTAGACATTTATGATTTCAAGCTCGTTGCGGAGGGATATGATTCTGTCTTCCACTCCACACAGCAAATTAGTTTCGCGTTGCAGCAATTCGGATAAATGTTCCAAAAGGAATGCTACCACGCTATCAGCCATATGTGTAAGAGGAAAAATGATTTTTTGGTGATTGTTTACAATTCTGTTCTGTCTTATTTAAAGGAAAACAGACTTGTTATATTATATAATATGAGTGTGTGTTTTGTACATAGTGTGAAATCAGGAAATAGCAAGGAAAGTATAAAGGAAATTGCGCCTCAATAACTCACAGAGACGTGTGGTAAAGTAGACTTATGTTAATTTCTAGGAAACAACAATAAAGTTGAATTGCACCATCCACTTCATTTGTTTTTACTAAATCTAAATTCAGTCAACTCCCTTTATTTGCTGCCATTGAATTTGAAAGGTAGGTGGCTTCTACAAAGTGCTCTCTTTGGGGTTTCTAGAGTCCAATGACTTACTAAAACCACTTTGCTTCGAGTATCTTGTGCCTGCTCTAAACCGGTGGGCGTTGAAAATTGCAAACCGATACTACTTTAGACCATCTTTAATGACTTGGTATTGGAGAAAAATTATTGGAGTCTTATAAGAAGCGGAATGAGGAAATAGTCATTTTAGTTCCTGACTCTGCACCTCGTTGTTACATAGGTCCCTGACTCTGGATTAAATACAAAGAAGTCCCTGACTCTGCAGTTCCGTTATCACTTCAGTCTCTGACGTTAAATAATTCTGTTAAATGTGTCACAAGGACTAAAGTGAAAGTAGAAAATTGTCACTTTAATCCCTGAACCAAAAATCAATATCCTCAACTTGAATCTAAAATCTCTAAATCCCTAAATCTCAAATCCTTAAATATTATCCTTAAATCCCTTGAATTGAAAATCTCAAATCCATAATTTATTATCTTATTTGACAACATTAATATAACTTCTTTTTTTTGTCAAAATAGTGTTTTTTTATTTAAAATTAAAAAAATAGAGATTAATAATATCAACATAATTTTTTTTTACTCAATTTCTTGTTTAATGCTGTGGACAAAGTTTTACCGTTAAACATAAAAAATATATAAAACTTTCAATACAATTTATAGAACATACAATATTCAATACATCTAAAGAAAAAAAGTCTACAATGTTTAGAAAAAAGTCACTTTTTTTTTGACAAGAGAAAAAAGTCACATATTAGGGTATTTTTCTTTTTTAGGGATTTGAGATTCAAATTGGGGATATTGATTTTTGGTTCAGGGACTAAAGTGACCATTTTCTACTTTCACTTTAGTCCTTGTGACACATTTAACAGAATTATCTAACGTCAGGGACTGAAGTGATAACGGAAGTGCAGAGTCAGGGACTTCTTTGTATTTAATCCGGAGTCAGGGACCTATGTGACAGCGAGGTGTAGAGTCAGGGACTAAAGTGACTATTTGCTCGAAGTGGAATCCATATTTTTTAATATTAAATGAAACTTAAATAAACTTACTAATCAACTATCAATAATTTTATACCATTATATTCTCTCTGGTCCTTATTTTATGAAACAATTGACTTTTTAAGTTCGTTGAATAATTAATATATCTCGTTATAAATATAGAATAGATACATCACTTACACAATAAACTTAAAAAGTCAATTGTTTCTTATAATAGGACGAAATAGAGTATACTATATTATATTCTGCCAACTAAGATAAATACTTATTCAATATAATATTTTATACATAAAACAATTAAGTTAATGTGACAAATATTATTTCAAAATACACGTGTCATGTTTGATGGTGTCTAAAACCATTGATATTGCATGACCCATGCCACTTCAACACATCATCATGAGAACATAGTTTCCTTCAAAGTGGACCCCACATTTGACGTGGGACCATCTTATTAGCCATTCAAGACAACACACACCGTCACTGATGACTACCACTCGTTCTCTGAAAGCACCAACACTCTCTCACACGTTGTCCCCACGTAAGTTATGGGTCCCACTCTTAAACGTGGCCACGTCCAACCGTTTCATTTACACGTGTCTTCACGCGCTTTCCGTTTCATACGTGTCTCCAGATACTACATGGGACCCACTAAGGCAAAATACACTTTTTTTTAGTTCATGTTTTACATTGCTTAGTTTAGTTGTTTAGTCAAGAAAAAGGTTTCGGGAATCTATGAAACCAAATCAAATCTTGGTTTTGGGTACTTCTTACTTGACTTACCATCTCAATATTTAGATTGGATTTTAATTAATTAAAACTATTCAAAACCGAACAAACTCAATAAAAAAAACTACAAATCAAATGAATTTAAACTGAAATCGTAAAAAATTATATTTGTTTAGATATATTTGAATTATTTTTTTACACAGCAATGTATTTGATTCGATTTACGGTTTTTATTTTATCAACCGAAGCAAATCAAATTGCAATATAAACATATGACACCTAGACCAACATTCATAAAAACTCAATATAAAGTTTTATAAAATGACATATTTTATTATTGATCAATAAAAAAAAGCTTTTTGAGGATGATAAAATTTTAGTATTTTGCATTTTTTTTTTATAGAATATGATTACTTTTTTGCCCAAGTTTTTAATTTGGTTTATATTGTTGGAAACATTATTAAATGAAAATGAAATTGTAATGTTTGATGAAATTTAAAACATTGTCCGAAACATTATTTGTTTTTTTCCTTTAAAAATTGTTGTGTTTTAACTTTTTAACTTAATTTTAATGTTGAAAACAAAAAATTGAATTGTCTTGAGAAAAATCGCATTAGCCGATCAAACACAAACTATATTGATTTTGTTTGAATTTTATTTTAAAAGTCAACTGAACCAAACCAAACCATATATTTTTTTATTTTACGGTTCAAATGACTTTAACCCTCAAAACTAAACTAAATCGTACCGCGACACTCCTCTTAATTAAAATAGTAGATTTGTATCCATCTATCAAGCTTATGTAGGACAGGTGTGATATAATTCAGATACATGAAATATGATAAATTTTTGTTTTTGGTGAGTTTATACAAGAAAATTTTGGAATTTAGAAAACAATATGAGGGGTGTTCGCAGATACAAGTCTACTATTTATTTTGCAAAGAGTATTCTCCATTCGATGCTTTTCTTGAAGCTATGTTTTTTAGGATTGAAAAGAGATTCCATCGTCTTTGTCTGTAAAATGTGTATGACTTTAGGGTTTAGTCCATGTGTTGAGTTGTTCAATCCAAACAAGAAACTTATTGGAAGGAACTTGTACGATTATGCTTGGGTAGATGAAACTATTTGGGGACCAATCCATAGATATAAATTTCGTTAAATCCTTTGTCACTAGTCTCCATACCATAGGAATTTTACTCTACCCCTTTGGTTTTTGTTAATTTCACCGGTAAACTTCTAAAAATAACTTCAGCGTGAGTTAGCTCACGCTTGGTACCAAACGTGCGTTAACTACCGTTACGTTATAGGATAGACATCATCTCATTTCTTCTCTTTCACAAAACTCAATCTCTAAAACTTTTTTAAATCATCCAAAACCAAATTTCTTCAAATTCAAACCGGCCACCACTACAATAACAAGTAAGTTTTCATAATCCATTACCATTGACATTTTATGTTTATATGTTAGATTTTTTTCTCTTAAATTAAAAATATTTTAGTTTCAAGGTTTGTGTAAATTAGAATCCTATAAAAAGTTTGTTAAAATACATTGATTTGTGGACCATATTCTCGGGTGGATATCATAGTCCTAACTTCTAAGGTGAACTATGTTCTAGGGTGGACAAATCCCAACAAGATAAATGATGTTATTCTGGAATCATCAAATAAATTAGGGTAGGTGGTGCATTGAATTGGATAGTTAGGGTATTGACTTTTGGGTTGGGAAATTCAAATGTAATCTTAGTGTTTTTAATGTCCATATATGTTTTTAAGGATATAATATACTTTATCTGGTCACATTTATAAGCAAAAAAACGATTTTTGAGTTTTTTTAATAATTAATGTATCTAGTCTATAAATATGACCAAATATGTTAATTATTCAAAGAATCTTAAAAATTGTTTTTTACTTATAAATGTTACCGGATGTATGTTATTTTCATATACGGTTTTAGGGGTGGCTATACATATATGTTGTTTTTAACTGGTGACCTTTGCGTGCATTTTTGTTTGGGTTGAACGCCAACCTTGATCTGTGAAAGACAACGTTTACTAACTGATGCAATTTGATTTGGCGCTGGGTTATGGGTTTCATACCCTTGAAGACTTTTTAGTGGTTGTGTAATTGATCAAATTTTGGGATTCTTGCAAAAGTCTTATAGTACTCTCTCCGTTTTAAAATAAGTGTCGTTTTAGTAAAAAAATATTGTTTTAAAATGAATGTCACTTTCAGTTTCCACTGCAATAATAACTTTTTCTTTTCAATTGTACCCTTCAATTAATATTATGTTGCACTACTTCCAAAACATTATTTTTTCTTTAATGAAAAACAAACCAATAGTTGATTAAAATAATTTGGTAAAATTGCTATGACATTTAACTACTTTATTCCATTCCTTAATCTGTGTGCAATTAGTTAAAACGACACTCATTTTAAAACGGAAGGAGTATATTTATTTTGGGAATTATTTTAAACACCGCCTTTTAAAAATAAGAACTACACCTTGGCAATGAGTTGTATGTGTATGCTGGGAAACATCTGTGTTTAAGTTATGAATTGCGACATTATAACTTATGCATCATGCTTGGACAAACATTAAGAATTACTATGACTTTTGATTTTGAAAACGAGTTTTTTTTTTTACATTTTAGTTATAAGGAGAAATATTTACTTACATTATGTAAAGGTGAAAAAGAGTACAAATCAAAAATTTAGAGGTATTAAATCAAAAATATTTACTTACATTATATACAAGATAACAAATCAAAAATAAAAATTAAAAATAGAAATTAAATCTTAGAAATTGTGTATTTTTAATTTTAAAAGCTTTAAATTTTAACTTTTTAACTTATATTGATTAATTCATTTTTAGATCCTTAACTTGTACCCGCACAATTAACATGACCATTCTTTTAAATCTTCCTTGTATTTAGAGGTATTAAAGCCATCTTTATTACGTCCCGTGAGCATAGCTCAGTTGGTAGGACAATGCATTATTATATGTAGGGGCCGGGGTTCGAACCTCAGACACCCCACTTATTCACCTTATAAGGTGAATTCTAGCCATTAGGCTACCTGACAAAAAAAAAACCATCTTTATTGCTTCAAAAAAGTTGATGTTGCACTATAGGCTCCAATCAATTTGTCATACTCTCAATGATGTATTTTTTGTGTGTTATTCTTTTGATTCTAAGATAGGAGTTTGATAATCCAGATTTCGATCAAAAGGTAAGTAAAACCGAATCTGAATGGACAAAAAAAAAGGGCTAAAGGGTACTTTTGAACCCCTAAATTTTAAAATGTTGCAATTCTAGCCCTTATTAAAAAAATGAAAAATTTAGCCCCCCAAGAATTAACCTCTTTAAAATAATGATCTTTTTTTGACAATTTTGACCAAATCAATGCTTAGTGGCATGCCACGCATGTAATTGCTGAATTAATTATTTTTTTTGCCATCTCATTATTTACTAAATTAAACAAATGAAAAAAATAAAAAAGGTAAAAAAAGAAAAGAAAATTGATGAATCTTCATCATCTACAACAACAACCTCATTCTCCTTCATCTTTTTTCTCGTACTCCTTCATCTCCTTCTTATGAAGTAAACCAACATAAATCAGGTTTACATAGCCTTCATGATCTTCAAAATTACTTAACTATATAATAATAAACCAGCAAATTAATCCCTAAAACACAAAGCATCCACCAATTTAATCTCTAAAACATAATCTGCTTCTACACCAAAACAAACATCAGATTATGCAAAACCATGAAACATAAACAACAAAATCATGAAACTCCCAACAAAATCATGCTTTTCTTCCTCTTCCTCTTTCTTCGACCTTGAACCACTCTTCACCCGAACAAAAAATGAACTCTACTGCTACATGTTCTGATCCAATCCCGAATTCAAATCCAAAACCCTGCAATCCTTTACTTCATGTGAAATTATCTCCTTATTCTTTGACCCAATTGCGTTCAATTTTAAATAGGGTTTGAAATTGGAATTTTCGGAAATTAGGGTTAACGAGCGTTTACTCGGTTAAAATTGCCAAAAAAATCACTATTGCAAATGAACTAATTTTTGAAGGGTATTACATTTTTTTTAATAAAAGAACAAAATCGCAATACTCCATCCGGTCCTATTTATACAAATGAATTTTTTTATACATTGAATAATTTATGTATCTGAATTAAATTCTTGACTAAATACATAAATTATTCTAGTATGTATCTAAAAGTCAACTTTTTCTTATAAATAGGATTGAAGGGAGTATTTTAAAACTTAGAAGTCAAAAGTATCCTTTTCTATTCACAAATGAAAGTCAAATTTTCTCAAACAATTTTTCCTTTGACAAGACATCCTTATTTAAACCACATTTTTTCCTTCTTTTTTTTTGAACAACCTAGTTAATTAATAATTTAAACTTGACGAATCGGTTGTTTTGTTCCCATCAATATTTGGTTATGAACTTATAATAGAGATGGAGAGTATACTAGACGCGCTTGAATGAGAATATGCATCAAATTGTTAATTTAGTAGTAATAAATTTTTATTGGTAGTGTTTCCCAATTCAACAACCAATGAAGGTTTCCTTGTAAAGCACGTTTTACAACTTCCAAAAACCCTATAAATACCCATTTCCCTAATTCCCACATTTCTTTCTTTCTTTCCTTCCGTTTTCTCACCTCTCTCTCTCTCTCTCTCTCTCTCTCTCTCTCTCTCTCTCTCTCTCTCTGCGCTTGTTTGGCTGCTAATAATTTCACCCCTAAAACGCATTTTTGTCTTTTCTAGCTTTTCTATTTTTTCTCAACCAAATTAAAAAAAATTACATTTTTCGGTGACCCTTTTTAATAGATTAACCGAACAGAATCTGCATTGTGAAGATTTATGACTAATCTCATTTCCTTCTTCCCTTGGTTTGAGCTCATTTTTTAGGTAAAATTTTGTTCTTTTCCTCTTTTTTTATTTACCCTTTTTCTCTCAATTCAAATGGGTATGTTTAAAACCCTTGTGTTTTGTTTCTTATGAGAAAATTATGTCATTTAATGTTGGATTCATGTTTATTTAATGTTGGTTTCGAAATTGCAACCTGTTATTTAATACCCTCTTGTATTGTTTTGTTTCTTATGAGAAGATTATGTTATTTTGATTCATACAATGTTGTTTTTATGTTTGGTGTTTTTTTTTTGAGGAAGTGTTTGGTGTTGATTGGTTAATTTCTTCAACATTAAAAGGGTCGGTGATTGTTTTGACTTTTGACTTATGAATGTTTCGTGTTATCTTTGCTTTTTAATGATTAGTCAA
>Ga0228711_1012762_pt1 | contig 10160 bp, 3 predicted proteins | sample MedpolnodulmetaG_2_FD_177996 | JGI IMG/M metagenome (GOLD analysis project Ga0228711, IMG submission 177996) | Root nodule microbial communities from Medicago polymorpha collected in Santa Monica, California, United States - brown nodules | ecosystem: Host-associated > Plants > Roots > Nodule...
ATATAAATGTTTTTTTTTATATATATATATATATATATATATATATATATATATATATATTTCCAAAAAAATTATATAAAAATTTCCTAAACTTACTATATTTTGAAACTTTTGAAATTTTTTTAAAAAAATCCAAATTAAATTAAAATTTTGAAAATATTCGAAAAAAAATAATATAAGCTAATTTTTGATTGTTTTGGTAAAAAAATAATATTTTTTTCTGAATTTTATTTTTTTGAAAAAAATCCTATTTTTTTTTCGTTTTTTTTAATTTTTTTTTATCTTTTTAAAAATAATTTTTTAAACCATTATACACCTGTCAGGTTTTAAAAAAATAAAAATTACACAGTGACATGTCACGTCAGTGTCTATTACACACGTGTCAGGTTTTAAAAAAATTAGAAATTAAAATAATTACACAGTGGTGTGCCACGTCAATGTCTGGATGAGTCAGCGGTGTTCTGTGGAGAATTCATATTATAGGGTTGGAATCTAAACTTTTTTATTTTTAAGGGGTAAACCGGAACTCGCCTAAATTACAGAGGGTAAAGAACCCGATATTATTTTTTGCGTTTATTATTGTTACTGTCTTCTGATTATCCACTGCTGTAACAATTTACTTTTAGATGCAAGCAATGATTGATATTGCATTCTTAATTATACAATAATTTTTACAAATAGAGTGATGTTTCACGGCTTTAAATTTCAAGGCTACTTTTCCACCTATTTGATATTTGTATTTTAATTTATAACACAAAGTAGGACAATAGGTTGCAATTCATGTCATCATCCTTTTCTTTTGTTCAACTTTTGTTTCTTTCGGTTTAATCTCTATTTGTATCAAAATTTAAAGTTTAACATATGTATTTATTATTCTCATATCATCATTCTTAATTATAATTTTACAATGTCTCTCTCAACAAAAAAAAAAAAACATTCACACAAATATATTCAAAACTATACGTTTAAAATACATCAATTATTAAGAATAATTTTACAAATATTGCATGTGCGTCTGCTTTGAAGCATTAGCCTACAACAGAGATGCTTATAATATTATGTTCCCTATCATGTTGGTTATTCGTATTTGAAAATCTCAAGTAAAACTCTCTATCAACAAATTATGATTGTCAGGTAGCACCATCTTTAATTGCACAGTAGATTTTCCCTCACGGTTTTTTAGTTTTCGATGATTAGTGTACAACTACTCATTGATTAGTTGGTGTAACTTTTTTTTTTATGAGATTATTGTACACATATACTCCATTCTTCTCCTTTTTTTGTGATATTTTCTCTCATATGCTCTTATCTATGCTTTAGAGAATAATTTGTTGCAAAAAGTTTATTTAAATATTTTTTTTAGGTTGAAAATCAATTTTTTTCCCGAACTCATTCAACCTTCCACCATATAAATAATCTCAAAGTGTCATTATAAGTACTACTTTTAAATTTTGATTCATCATAGTGATGCATTAAGACATGTCATCCATATATATAACTTTGACCGATCATTAACTTCTCATACACATTTCTTAAAAAAAAAAGCTGTATTTAAATTTTAACTTCTTAATTGTAACATAATATGTTTTTAACTTCTTATTTTTATTTAAAATTTTATTCCATTTAGAAAATTTTAAATAATGGCTTCCATTAAAATTCTAAATAATGGCTTCCAATATTTGCAACATGGTTATAGAGCCGAAGGGATCTACTATTGTTCTTAATGATACGTATATTTTAATATTCTACTTTGATTTAAAAATTTCTCTCTCAAGAAATTATAGCTAGCTTAAACTTGTAATCACTAATGCAACACGTCCAAAAAAATCAATAGACTTCTAATTAGTTTTCCTACTAAACCGTATCATTTTTAGGCTATGTTTGGATTGGTGGAGAGTGATGGAATGGAATGGAATGGAGTGGGATATATCCACATCCCATTGTTTGGTTATGCAAAAAATTAATGGAATGGAATGGAGTGTGATGGAACTCATTCCATCCCATACCACTCATTTAATCAATTTTTCATTCCCCCCAAATTGGGAGGTATCCAATGGAAGGGAACACTCTAATAATAAAATTACAACTTGATCCTTATTTTTCATTCCCAGTTTTAGCGTGCACCATTTCCCTCTATATTTTCCTTCATTTCTTATTCCAACCTGTTCTCATCTTCTGTTGTCTCTTCATTTTTCATCTCTACCACTTCTTTTTTGCAACTCTTCACTCCAACAAGCTAACTCATATTTTTTTAACCAAGATTTCTATTGTTATTTCTTGTTATTTATGAACCCAAATTTCTTCTTCTTTTCCCAAATTAATCGTGATTATCTTCTTTTTTTCCCATCTTATTCATGTTTGATGTCTTTCTTCTAATTTCCGAACCCTCTATTATGGGTGGTTAGTGCTAGCTTTACCAATAAATTTTGCTTGTAGCAGACATGGTGCAGTGTGATATTGCTCATGTTGTGTACTTCTTTTGAGTGGCTTGGTATATAAAGGATTCAAGCCCGTGAAGACTATTGATTTTTTTTTAATGAAATTGCATGTGTTGGTGCTACTCACTAATGATGCTAAAATAATAACATATTGATTGAATTTAGTAGAGAATTGAACTTTTTTTTATATAAGGGTAAAATTGGAATAACAAAGTTAAACTCGTTCCGTTCCGTTAACTTTCCAAACAATGGAATGGAAAATTAGTTCCGTTCCATCATAAAGTATCCAAACAATGGAATGGAATCTTTATTCCGTTCCATTCCGTTCCGTTCCATTCCGTTTCGTTCCACTCGGTTCCGTTCCGTTGGTTTTCACTTATCCAAACAGAGCCTTAGTTGTATTTCACTAACCCCCATCCCACTAAACCACACCATTAATATTGACTCATTTCATTTACATGATGAACTTAGTAAAAAAAGAAAAACTCTTTGAAATACTCAAGCACCTATTCTTTTAAGGTCTAAATTGAAAGCGCGACCAACATTATTCACATCAATATATTCAAAACAATATATTTAAGTACACCGATTATTAAGAATAATTCTATAAATATTGCACGTACATGTCACGCGGGTAGACGTCTAATATTAGCTTCATCCGTTACGTTCGGGTTAAGGGATTAGGGCGCCCATGTGCTGCTGTATTGCTGGATTGGAGGGAGTTCCTAGATAGGTTGAAGGCAAAAATGTGGGGTTGACGTTGGGTTCTTGTAGTTGTGTTTTTTTATTATTAAAATGGGTTGGTTGAGAAGGTTCAGAAAATTTGTGGTGAAATGAGTTTGGATTAAATGGATAGTGAAGAAATGGAATATTGAGGTTTTTTAGCGGACCACCAACAATATGGTCCAAATTAGACATTGTGGATATTTACAAGGATTATTTATTTAAAGGTTAAATAATGTTTACTCCCTTGAAATTTGAGCAGGTTTTGGTTTACCATGGTATATTTTTTTAGATTCTAATGTTGTAATGAAAATTAGATTCTTTGTTTGTACAGCTTCGTGAAATTAGACTATACAAAATTCACTCAAATTACACAGGCAAAAATTCCATAAATTTTGAATTTGATTTCATGAAGGTGAAATATAGAAAAATCTTCAAATTAAAAGGTTAGAATATAAAAAAATATTAGAAAGATCATCAATAAAAATTCAAAATTGCTCCCTCTGGTCCTTATTATAAGAAGAAAAACCAAAAAACATCAAAACTAATACACTCATTAATTAGTTTAACTTTTTAAATATTTTTACAAATATACCCTCATAAAAAATTGTGAAGCACTAAATATACCCACTAATATTAAAAAGATAAACATTAAATAAGGGGTAGAAAAGTCTTTTAAACAATAACTACACATTAAAAGTTGTGATATTTTTTAATAAATAGGACCAAATTTTTTTTAAAGAATTTTCTTATATATGGGACCGGAAGGAGTACATGGAGTACATGGTGTGATGTAGATAGCTGTCTTGCATGATGGTTGGGAGAGGTTGCGAAGGTGTGGTTTTTGTGTGGTGGTTTGTGGGGTTTTGTTTTGTTGTGGTATGGATGGGATGTTTATGGATAATTTAGATTCGGCTTAGTCATTGGAAAGCTATGCGGACGAGAGCTGATTAAGAGGTGGTGGTTGATGTTATTTAGGTAGGGAGCTGGTTTTTAGTGGGTGGTGATCTCTTGGTTTATCTGTTGTAGACCGCCTCTGTTTTTGGGTTCATCTGCTGTAGCTAACTCTTGTTGGGTTTTGGTTGTTTTGATGTTTTGGGGGATTCGAGTGTGTGTCGCCATGAGTTCAGCCTTTTCCTTTCTAATATGATTTATGTTTGCACCACCTTACATCATGTTGATTGTCTTCAAGTTTGTATCCTGGATTCTGGTGGGCCGGTTAAATTTTGCTTCGAGATTGGGAGTTGGTGTCTAGTTGCAACCTTGTCTGGCTAGCTATGGTGTCTTCTTCGGTAGATAAAGGGTGAGGGGTGCCTTGTCGATTTGGTTCTGGAGTCTGATGGACCGATGACTTTTGATTCGAGAGCGGGAGTCAGTTCTTTCGTTCAAGTTTTTGTTTTGGGCTATTTATGGTGTTCTTTCGATGAACCGGAGGTTGAAAGGTGATGGAAGCTGTTTGAGTATTAGATTAAGACTTTATCGAGTGTGGCTAATATTTTCAAGACAAAATTCTTATTTGTAGATTCCTCAACAAAATATTATTTAAATTCCAAATTACATGGAGTAAATATTATTTAACTCTTTATTTAATTAACCTTTTTCATATAAAATAAATGAACACTTTGGGTGTGATTTTAGATCCGTTACTAGTTCCAAGAAGCCTTGAGCTATGGTCAGGTGGAAAAATGAACTAAAGCACACGCATTTGCAGAACAGAGTAGGGTACGTATAGGGTAATCATCAAGAGTTTTAAATGAATCTCAACTACCACAAAATAGAAGAGGCACTTAGTTCCCTTAATATGAAAGAGAAAGCCATCGTTTAGTATTCATCTTGGTTCTTGTTGGCATCTAAACTTCAATGCAGACTCATGGCTAGTGAATTTCCTCATGTGAAGCAATTCCACTTTTTCAAGATCATAACTACTCAAAGCCTTCATGAAGGAAAGCTTGTAAGCCTTTGACTTAAATTCTTTGTTCATGTAGTTTATGTTTCTTTATCTTATAAAATGGTCTTGTTACTTTGTTTTTTGCTTGAAGAAAACAAGACCTTACTTGGCATATACCCGTAGCAAACCTAACCCGTTTACTAAATTTGTCCCTCTTGGTTAGGGTATTGCAAAATACTTATCATGCATGCTAATCTAGTTTAATAATAAATTGACAGATGATTCCAAGAAAGTTTGAAGAGAAATATCGAAATTGTTTACCAAATGTTATATATCTAAAGACTCCAAGTGGTGCAAAGTGGAAATTAGATTTAGTAAAAAGTGATGGCAAGATATGGTTTCAAAAGGGTTGGAAAGAATTTGCTGAGTATCATTCTCTAGCTCATGGCCATCTTCTACTTTTCAAATATGAAAGAACTTCCCATTTTCATGTGCATATCTTTGAAAAGAGTGCCTTAGAGATAAAATACCCTTTCAAAAGAGTTGAAGCTAAAAAGGTCTACAACGTTCAAGGAAATAAACCTCCAAATAATGAAGATTGCAGAGCAAGTCAAAAGAGAAAAGTTAACTCATCCTTTGAGTTTGGGAGTAGTAGTTGTGCTAAAGTTGGGAAATCACAAAAGGTAGCTGTGCATCTTATTGACAGAAAGTTCAAAGGTATAAGATTTTGTATATTCGTCTCATGAAAGATTCATTAGTTAACCTAAATTATTAGCTTTTGCTCTTTTCAATTCATGTTATCATTTTTAAATGGCATTTACTTCATGTAAAACCATGTGGAATTGCTAGACATAGTTTGTGTTTGGTTTCACGGTGGGGAGACCCAAAATTGATTGTAAACACGTAAAATAGATTTTGACATGTTATGGTGGTGTCGATTGTTATTGATTTTGATTTCGTCTTTAGAATTGATTGTAACCTCAAGCTATGATTTGTATCTTCTGAATCTAAAAGTTTACACTCCAATTTATTATCCAACAACTTTTATATGAATGTATCAAAACATAAACCACTTCACATTCAACCCACTTTCAACTAAAATCATTTTTACAATATCAATTTGTTCAAAATAAATTTTTTCAAACATGAAAGGTGATCAAATGTATGCCTTATGGTTTTCTAATTTTTGCAGGGAAACAAGTGATTACTGCTGAAAGAGTTAGAACTCTTGAAAGAGCAAAATCTTTCAAAACTTGTAATCCATCCTTTGTTGTTGTCATGGGAGCATCATATGTTGAACACCGCTTTACTTTGGTAAGTTGTAGAACATAAGTTGATATCCATCATCAATAACCAAATCCGTTTTTCTAGATTGGATTGGTTATATGGATCAATTTATGCAAAAATATTTTTTCTTAGAAACATATATTGGTAATTTTAAAATAATATTAAGTCTACACTCAGCGTAAAATATTATTTTAACAACTAATTATTAACATTTGCAATTTAAAAAAAAAAGTCAGTTTAAATATTTTTTTAAACAATTATTAAATTAGACATGTCATCACACATCGGGACGTATCTGAAGTAAGGGGAGTAGGGCGACCGTCTTAGACTTAAAAAAATAAGTACGATATTTGGATCCAAAAAAAAATTAGGCGTACATTAAGCCATAAAACAATTACTTAATTTCTAAAGGGATGTGTAATTGTTGGTACGTAGTGGGCTTAGTTATTTGTTGACCCCTTCATAATTTATTATGAGGTTATAATGGGAGTTCAAATCCCTAGTCTTCCACCATCCTCAACTCTTCTATCAAAATCAAAAGAAATCATCTCACATCCTTTACTTGGAAAAATTGTAGTCTAAACAATTGAGGGTTATATGTCATTACACATGTTTTATGAGAGGAGATTTTGATGCTTATTGGATAAATTATGAATTAAAAAAATGTTGCAGAATTTCTTAGGTTGGGTTTTCTCATAAGGATTTGTCGGATGTTGATGCAAATGATCTTTTTTCTGAATTGAAAGTGTTGCAATATCTTTGCAAAATATGTTAATGTCAGCATTTGAAATTTTCGAGTTTGTCAAAGCCGCTAATTGTTATCCGGATGTTTCAATTGCTTATCAAATTCTCTAAACTATGCCGGTGACTATGGCAACTGTTGAAAGAAGTTTTTCGAAGTTAAAATTATTGAAAAATTACTTGAGATCAAAAATGTCACAAGAAAGCTTGAATGGTCTAACCATTTTATGTATTGAGAGATGTGATAGGTAATATTGATGTTGACACAATTATTAGTGACTTTGCATCTAAAAATGTTTGTAAGAATTGTTTTGTATAAACACTTGAATATTAAATAAAAAGCTTGGATGAATTTTGATGTTTTTTTTAGATAATTTTTTAGCGTAGTAAAAACTATCCTCTTCAAGCAAATTGTTTTCACTCTTTAGAAATTTAATTTTTTTTATATACTAATTATTTAGGACCAAAATTATAGACTCATCCTAGGCCACGAAAATCTTAGAAACGGCTCTCATTATACAGATACCATAAATATTATAGGAAATAATAAAGTGACATCATGGTAAAATATAATTAGATAAGTACGCATATACTTTTCAACAAGAACTTTTGTTTATGCTTATTTGCTTTTTCTAATGCTTGGCAGACTATACCGTCTATGTTTGGTATGAGACACTTCGATTTGGAAAAGAAGAAAGGAGATATTTATTTTCAGGTGTTAACTAGTGGAAGAGTTTGGCCTGCAAGGTATGTAATTAAGATGCGCAGAACAACATTGAAATTTGAACTCACAGGTGGATGGAAGGCATTTGCAAAGGACAATAACTTAAAAGTTGGTGATGCTTGTAACTTTGAGCTCATCTCTAACACTTCACTTACATTCACTGTTCACATCTTTAGAGAGGCAGACAATGACAACACAAATTGTTCAACCTCTCAAAGTAAGATTTGTGTTTAATTTTCATTTCAAATTATTTCACCACGTTCTCATATAACAAATAAATGTATTCTTCCATTTTATGCAGAATCTTACCGAGTAAAAGTAGAAGATATTTAAGGATGAAGAAAGAGCATGGAAATCATCACTACTATCAATTATCAAATCACCACCACCAAAGAGTTTTAGTTCTTTTGAGAGAAGCTTAACTAAGGTTGCATGTATCTAGTGCATGTGTGGGAAAACTATAAAAACACCGGTGGTCTAATGCCTGTAACCAAGGGGCAATTCAATTTTTATTTTGCATTTCGAGATATTACTTGATGATATATTCTCTTTTGAATGAATTATTATGCTCCTTTTACTCCCTCAATCTCAAATTAGGTGTTTATTTTAAATTGTAAACGGTTATAAAAAATGGTGTATGAAGTAGTCAACTACGCCATGTATAGGAACAGATGAAGTATATATAATTAGAGTAATACTTAATATAGCGAAGAGAAACATCATGAGTTTATCACGACGCGGCACACTCGTGTATTACTACTAGTAATAGTATTATTGTTCACTCTCATATGTTTCTACTCTTATTGGAAAGGAAAACTGCAATCGTGAAAAATTTGTGAGTGCTATATTCATGATATATAACACTGTTGATATTTTTATTTTTTTGACAAAAACAATGTTGATATTATTAGGTTTAATTTTGTAGTTTTTGATGATTAAAATAAGAAAACATATTTAGAATTTCTAAATATGTTTCCTTAGTTGTGCACTAAGGGCACTCCTTTGTACTTGGATTTAAACTTTACAATATGTTTTCTTATTTTATCATAGAGTAACTTTCGTCAAGAGGTTGGCCTTTATTGCATCACGAAAATAACAAAGAGATTGAAAGCTCTAATTGTAATAACTTGCAGTGCAAGTAACTTTTTAGTTAGTTACAAAAGTTATTATCCTATGCTTTAGGTACATGTTAATAAGCATGAGGATCTAAGAGCTTATAAATACTAGTTGTACAAACCTATTCAATTAATGAGAATCTTATTTTCCATTCCATTTCTAATCTCATAATAGCCTTGAACATTGGTAGAAATGATGTGTTTTCTGCTGAGTTGTTTGTTATCATTCAGGCTGTTAAATTTGCAATGCATGAACAGTGGCCCAACCGTTTGATTGAACAGTGGTCCCACCTTCGTGATATATAGCCTGTTGAGCTTGTGCCGTATAGGATGAGAAATCTTTGGATTAACGGTATGCATGGCTTTCAAAGAATTACTTACGAATGTTTGAGTAGACAAATTAGCTAGTTTTGGTTACTCATGATCTCATTAAACACGTGGAAAGAAACATACAAAAAAAAACTCTAAATAAATATTCATTTTTCTTTAATTCAAAAGGGGACCTACTCCAAATGATACTCATTCGAAATGATGTTAATTTTACATAACCGTCAAAATGATGTGAGTTACTACAGAAAATTTTCTCCAATGAAATGTATCAAGGAGTGTATTACTACAGTGAGGGCTTCAGTGTTGGTTAATGTAAGTTCTATAGACGAAATTTCATTTGGATAGGGGGCTGAGGCAGGGGATCCTTTCTCTCCCTTCTTATTTCTTTCTGTTGGCAGCTGAAGATCTGCACGTGATGATGTCTTCTTTGGTGGATCACAACCTTTTTTCCGGGTATCAAGTGGGTTCTTATGGTTCTTTGGCGATTTCTCATTTGCAATTTGTTGATGACACTTTGCTACTTGGTCCTAGGAGTTGGGCAAATGTTAGAGTTTAGTGTGCAGTTTTGGTTTTATTTGAGGCTCTTTCTGGCCTTAAGGTGAATTTCCACAAAAACTTGTTAGCTGGAGTTAATGTCAATGATTCTTGGTTAACTAAGGTGGCTTTGGTGTTGAGTTGTAAAATTGGAAAGTTTCCATTCGTCTATCTGGGTTTGCTGGTGGGAGGTAATTCAAAGCGTGCTTTGTTCTTGGAACCGATGCTTAACTAAATAAAGTCTAGACTGTCCGAGTGGAGGAGTAGGAATTTATCTCTAGGTGACCAGCTTATTCTTTTGAAGGTTGTTGTGTCCACTATTCTTGTCTATGCTCTTTCCGTCTTATAAGCCCCTTCAGTTGTTTTTTTTTTTTGGGGGG
>Ga0228711_1012765_pt1 | contig 10159 bp, 4 predicted proteins | sample MedpolnodulmetaG_2_FD_177996 | JGI IMG/M metagenome (GOLD analysis project Ga0228711, IMG submission 177996) | Root nodule microbial communities from Medicago polymorpha collected in Santa Monica, California, United States - brown nodules | ecosystem: Host-associated > Plants > Roots > Nodule...
AAAAAAAAAAGTAGATTTGGCGGGTACAGCTTAAAAAAACAAGAGTCATTTCATGTTTGTACCCAATTATTTCCTAAAAAAAAGTTTATGCATAATTACAAAATTTATTTTGTATTCCTAAATAAAAAAACGTAAAAAAAATGAGTATATTTTTTTATCTTCCAAATAATCCTTAACAAACTCATACTTAAAATTTCCAACATGTCTTTTGCTCTACTTTTTTTTAGGGGGTCTTTTGCTCACTTAGAATGTATGAAATAAAGAATATGTTGCCAAGTTACTTTTGGTCTATTTAAGATGTATAAGATAAAATAAAAATGATGAACAAAATAATAATATCATTGAAAGTTTTTTTTTTAAAAAAGAAAGCGTTCATGGACCAATACCAAAGTGCAGAAACTAAAAAAAAAATTGTTGAAAGTGTAGGGATTAATGAATAAATTAATAATTAAAAAGCTCAAATATCTTTTGTCTTTTAGTGTGCCATATGGCATGAAATGATTGGTCCACGTGGCACACCTTTAGTTTCCCTTTTTTTTTAACTTGGACTTAACAGAAGGACTGAAGCCAAAATTTTTAGAAATTGCAGGGACCAATGCCAAAATCTAAAGAAAAAAAAAGTGCAGGGACCAATGACATATTTAAGCCTAAAATAAATGAAAGTACACAATTTGGAGAGAGATAGACACATAAAATAGATAATTGGCCCCACCACTAAGTGGGTCCCACCATCATTAATTATTTTTTACTTTTTCCAATTTTTTTGAGTCTATATCTCTCCAAATGGAGAAATGGAGAGGATACAAAATAGAGAAGATCTTGACTCATGTTAATCAGTTCCTCGGACACTGGTTAATGAATTATAAAAAGAAATATTTTTTTGAAAATTGTGTATTTTACTTTTTGAAACTTGAAAAGTTGTTGCTTTTAATGTTGACTTTGTTTTTTCTTTCCATTCTTAGGAGTCCATCTTTGCTCCATTTAGGGTTATGGATGCAAGACACGTGGCACAAAAACATCCAAAGGCTGAGATTAAACATAATAAAAAAAACCCAGAAAACATAGCTCCACTGTATTCACGCTCCCTCTCCTCTTCACAATTCTACCTCTTCCTCTCATCCTACGCCAACCTCTACCCCGTCGCCGTCCATCGCACGTACGTTATTTCGTCGTCTTCTCATAATCATTGCTACCACTCTTCTTCCGGCGACTGTTCTAAAGCGGCGGTGAAGCGAAGCAACGTCACCGGAAAGAATCACATACTAGAGGAAAAGGAACAATGCAGATCAAGAGTGAAATTGAAGAGTGGAACAACACAGATCCAACAGCAAGAGAAAGAACATTGTTACTGTCATTGATCTCTGTAATAGGCGCAAAATGAAACCCACCAGAAAGAAGAAGAAACTGATGAAGTTAGGATATGATTTTTTTTTAAATTTTGATACATATTATGTTTTGATTACACAATAATTCAATTCTTGATTACACAATAGTTCAATTCAATTTCCAGATGAGGAAGAAGGAAGAAAGGAACCTATCTGCTACGTAAGAGAAGAGAAGAGGAAACGCGTATGTTGCTTTTTTATACAGTAAACAAGTGTTTTATCCGAACCTTTTAATCTCAATCGTTGGTTTCATTTTTGCCACGTGTCACACATCTAAGAAGTGAACAGGGGTAAATGGAGCAAATTTAAATGGAGCATAAATGAACTCCATTCTTAGCTGCTTAACGGGGCCTGATTAACATGATCCAAAAAATAACTAAGATTGTCTATAACGTAAAAATAACTTATTTGGTAAATTCCTTATAAATAAGACTTACTTGCCAAATAAACTCATTTGGCTTTGTTTTGGTGGCGTTGGCTTATGATCTTTGAACATGATCCTATCAAGATCTTAGTTCAATTATCTCGGATGTCAACTATGTTGGGTTACGGAAAAAAACTTACCCAATAAATATAATTAAATCGTCCTTTTCCAAAGAAAAAAATTAGGTTTCTTTCTTAACTTGTTTGTCATAACTTAATAACCCACTCTATCCATGTTGCACCACTTTAATATGCACACATTTGTTTTGTGCACTCGTTGTGGATTTGAATGAATCTTTCCTCCATTATATTCAAGATTGAAATCAATCTAAAAATCTTTGTTAAATCTCAGTTTTTCAGATGCTGAATTTTTCTCTAACTCAAAACTACATTAAGTGGATCAAAGACATGTCACTAACCTTCGCTCCAACCTCTTTGTTGCCGATATTTGGTTGGTGTGGAGGAATTGTAACACTTCTTGCGTTGTAGACCGTGTCTATCATGGAGCGAGTAGGCAAGGCAAGAAGTGTTATCCTCCACACCTCTATCATGTTGCATTAACACCAAACCCCCCGCCCATATTATGCAATGTCCCTATAAATTGAGTTAACTTCACATAAACTTACTAATACTTGCTTTTCCATTTACAAAAATGGCATTAGCACACTATTTATTTGTTTAGTCGTAACAGTAGCCATGAAACATGTAGTAAATTACTCCACAACTTCATTCCCAAAAAACGCACATCAAGGAATAAAAAGCAGCAATGTTCCCCTCACCCAATTTTTTTGATATAGAAAAAAACAGTAGCAAATGTAATAACCATGGTTGGATTTTGGAACAGCAGATTCTCACGATCATCAAACAAGCTATATTGGCATTGTTCTCCTGAAGCTGAATATACGATTGTCCATTTTATAGCCATAGCTTTTATATTATGTATAAATGTAAAAGCTTTCAATGATTTAATTGACAATACAGATCAATAGGTAAAACAATGCTTTAAGTTTATACATGGAAAAAAATGCAATTGTATTAAACCTAGGTACATTTGTTCTTTTTCGAATACAAATGAAACAATACATGTTAGACAGAATAAAATTCTAAACAGGGCAACCATATCCGAACATCTGAAATCATAATCTCTAAACTCAATTGAATTTAATGCAGCCCATGACTAACGAATAACTAAGCCTGCAAAACAAATAACAAAATATAGTTAAAGTCTAGGTGTGAAATCTGTCAACCTGTAATTTAAATTGCAGAGTTTCTGAAAATATTTTTTCTTTATTAACCTTGCTTGCAATGTTGTTTGAGAGCCAGTCTAGTCCTTCATAAAGTCCTTCACCAGAGGTGGCACATGTGCTCTGGATATACCTGCACATATAGAACATGTAGATGAGAATGGACAAAAGCAGGGAAGAGGAGATTAAGGACAGGAGCAAAAAGTTAGACATAATTTAGATTACCAGTGACGCTGACGAAGTGAATGAAGACCTAGCTTATCAGTTATTTCAGCAGCATTCATAGCATTTGGAAGATCTTGCTTGTTTGCAAAAACAAGAAGCACAGCATCTCTCAACTCATCCTGACAATATTATAACCATACAAAGCAATCACAAGGTATAGGAAATAAGTCTCGAAATCCAAATTCTGACATTCATTCATTGAGGATATAGTTTACTACCTCGTTTAACATCCTGTGCAGCTCGTCCCTAGCTTCAACAACACGATCTCGGTCATTGCTATCAACCACAAAAATAAGCCCTTGTGTATTTTGGAAGTAATGTCTCCATAAAGGACGAATCTAATAAGAAAAGCATATCGATGGTCACTACTGCAATTTTTTAAATAATTCAAAGATAAAAATATATGGTTAGAGGTCAAAAGTAAGGTAATTTAAGCCAAGGATTAAGCCAGTCCATGTTAGCAATAGACTGAGACTAGCCAACATTCATAAACAGAAGAGTAGAAATGCCTATGTACAATTGGTTTAGGATTAAATTTTGATGTGCATTGAGTGTAAGGATTAAAACTGCCATAGCTTTAACAAGTCATGTGATGTTACTAGTATTAAAAACTGTCAAACACTCTTGATTCAGATTCATGATGAAAACCTTAATTGACAGTACAATCACGTAGATCAAAACTAAGCACTATGGTTTATGAAATTGAAAAATGTACAAACATACAGTTAGAACTATTTGAATAAACATCATTCAAAACCAATGACATGCATTTCAAAACAAAATACGTATCTTGGTTCATACTGTATCACAATGGAGAGGAGTGCCGACTGCCTAGTAAATTCTAGCATGTTTGGTAACAGATTAACAAATATTAGGAAAATAAAAAAATTCTGTTTAAAAAATAAATTTCTTAGAAAACAAGCAAAAATAAAAACAATGATTGTTTCCAACCAACCAACCATAAACCAAGCATTGTCCAACTAAGTGGGGTCGGCTACATGGACCAAATTACGCCATAATGTTCAATCATAAACTATAATTGGATCGTCAATGATTGTTTCACAACATAAGTTAATTGTTAATTCACCAGTAACAGCCTAAAACTAATGATTTTGGGATTTAGATGTTATCCCAGATAGGAATGAAACTAATAGCAAGGCAAGAGAACCCAAGTTTCTTGATGATAGGAACCCAAAATTAAGATAACAAGTGATTGTATTATTGATAGAAAAAGAAATGTATTGCATAGATAAACACCTTGTACCCTAGAGCGGTAGAGCCAGTGCACCTCAAAAAGAGATAAATCTCTCTTTGGCCAACCTTTACAGTTCTAACAGAAAATACGCTGAATGATACTTCTCACTCTCTTCACACTCCTTATAACATAATTTGTAAATCTGCCAACGTCACCCAAGTTCCTCCATTTTCCTATATTTTCCCCACATCACTCTTTGGGCCCATTCTTCTCAATTTGAATCCTAACACTTAACAGTTCTACAAAAGTGAGAAATGAGTGAAATGACAAATAGGATGATGATCCAATGGGTACAAGTCAAGAGGCCTATTGGTTATTGGGAGTGAGTTGAATAGTGTGAACTATAGAGTTGTTTTCTTTTCTGTTACAGTGTTGCCAATCACGTATCGCAGAAAATTATGACATGTTCAAATTCCGCTACACAACAGTGCTACAACGCCACTATAGCTTCTAATATTTGACAATACTTTATACTAAATAGCATATCACGGAACAATAACAATTTCTTCAAATTTTGTCTATGCTATAGAGCTATAGGACCACTCTAGCTGCTATTTAAAATCATTGTTCTGTTATAAAAAGTGGCTTTTTCTGCAACTGAATCAAACTCGTATTCTTTTCCTACTGTAACTAGTTTTATAATTTCATTCTCTTCTCAGAGATCTCTGGTCCTTATCTTTCATTTCACCTCTATCGCATGAAACCCATAAATAAAAACAGAGTAGCCATACCAATTTCAACCAATCATTGTATGATTGTATCATAAAATCAACAAAAGCATCAACATTTCCATATTACGCCGCCGAGACACAGAGATGTACCAAAACATACACACAAATATAGAAATACCTTGTCCTGGCCACCAACATCCCACACAGTAAAGCTAATGTTCTTGTATTCCACAGTTTCCACATTAAACCCTACACGAAATCATTTATATCATCAAAATTTGCACTCAATTTTAATCCCTTGATAAAATACTCTCTCTGGTCACTATTATAAACAAAAGTTCCCTTTTCAGATTGTATCTGGTCTATAACAATATAGATAGAACAGATACACCAGCTATTCAATGAAACTGAAAAAATAATCGTTGCTTATAATAGTGACCAAAATCGAAAAGACATTATCAATGAAGGACGAACACTTCTCGGATTAGCCGTGTCCAGGTGTAAGACATGTGTCGTGTCCGACACAGACACATATAATTACACTACCTTATGTGATTTTCGCAAATTAATAGTTATATATAAGTATTCCCTCTATTATCATTACCAATGTTTATATAAAGGAAATGTAAAACTTACCAATGGTGGGAATGGTGGTGACAATTTCTCCAAGCTTGAGCTTATAGAGAATGGTGGTCTTACCAGCGGCATCGAGACCGACCATAAGTATACGCATTTCCTTCTTCGCAAATAACCGGCTGAATAGCTTGGTGAATGATAGACCCATTTTCAACTATTCTGAATCAATTTCAAAATCCAAACATCAATTATTCATTTTATTTATCCTAATTTCAATGCTGAAAAACGAAAATAGAATTGAAATTGAAATCGTGATTTGAAAATAAGCAGTGATAGATCGTGAATTGTAATATAGATCGGAGAAATTGGGATGAGGAAACGAAGAAAAAGAAATTACCTTTGAGAATTGAGAATGGTATTTTTGTGGTGAAATGGAGATCAGATCTCTCCTCGTTGTTGGTTTTGATGTTTGCCAAAATGAACGTTGCTTGAAGATGTATATACTAATCAATCACAATTTTCATTTTCAAATATAAAAAATATCAATTACTTTGATTTTGACAGTTCTGTTATTTTTATTTTACAAAAATTTCTCCAATAGAGTATATAGTTAACATAATATTTTTATTTACCTTGATACTTCAATACTTTCATTTAAATCGGCTTATCAAGAATTTAATCTTTTAAATGGAACAATAGAAATGTGCTGCCGTTTAATAAATTTAAATTACCCCATCCAAAGGAAGACAATTGTTGTAATGGAACATGATGTGCTCCCAAAACATGCTCGTCACGTTTTCGTCGTTCGTTAATTCCACCCAACTGAATGATATTTTCCCCTCTTCGAGCGTTGGACGTTTATACCGAACGTATTCCACCCTCCTTGTGTCTCCGGGGTTGACCCCTTGGTTGAATTCATTCAGTTTATCCTTGAGACCTCTTAACGTTACACCAATAAGAAATTAAAAATAATCAATGAAAAACTCATTCAAACATTTCATCAAACACTTGTAGTGAAAATTTTACATAAACCCTAAAAATCCTAAAATATAAATTTAAGCAATATAACTCCATTATAACAAGTATTCATAATATTTGTTAATAGCATTTCAGATCTACGACATAACTATATTAAAAAAAAATTCAAAATTTAAAAATTAAACTACAACTAAAATTATAAACATATATACTAACTAAAATTTATGACAATAGCATAAGTGATAACTTACTTGTTAGTAGGAAAAAAAATTGGATGATTTGGTAGAGTTTTTTTTTCAGAGAGAGAGTGAAAATTGAAATTTTTAAAGAGATAGAGACATGAAAGAGTGGCTGGAAGCTGGGTTCTGACTTGAATATGTTACGAAAACAACGGCAGTTAACTACCGCTGGCACCAGCGGCAGTTAACTGTTGCCGGTTAGCTCAACGGCAGTTAACTACCGCTGAGGTTTTTTTTGGGAATTTCCATGTGTCATTGTGAAGATATGAATGTCAGAAAAGCAATTTTCATGATAAAAAGTGTTCTTGTGTTGCATGATGCAAGAACCACTCTTTTCTTGGATTTGGATTCTCTCAATTGAAAATTCTCTATTTTCAATCACCAAAGTTAAAAAACAACAACCACTTTTCTTTATAATTTAATTATCATTTTCTCCCTCATGTTTGATGGTTGAGAAAGCTTGAGAGAATTTTTTATAATTTAATTATCATTTTCTCTCTCATGTTTGATGGTTGAGAAAGCTTGAAAGAATTTTCAAAGGAGATAATCTAAATAATAGCATCTTCATCTTCATTAGACAAAACTCTTACATCAAAACATCTTCATCTGAATTTATCCATCAAAACAAGAAAGAAAAAACATAGTTTTGTCCGAATTTATTATCCATACACAAGAAAATAATGGAGTCTTTTCCCATTCAATTAAAGTGAGAAGTGTGGTTTTTTAAGAAATCATTGGAGATAAAAGTAGTTGTTATATAATGATGCACATATCAAATTTTAAAATACTTGTGACTTAGAATCAATCAACTTCATTTTGATGCAAAGACTATCATCTAAAGTCAATGTTTTTGAAGGAAATTGTAGTTAAATGTCATTCAAACCAAACCCATTCCTAATACAGTACTTTTATTAAAAAAAAAAAAATCATACATGATACTTGAAGCTAATGGCATATATATATAATTCCGAAAACATGAACTAAATTTTTGACTGAACGAAAAATGCTGACTAAAATGGTTTGAGAATCAAATTTTCACAAATTCTTATTAACTATCAACAACTCAGCATGTGCTAACTACATTGTTCTTATAATGTTGCAGACATCTAAGTATCTAACAGCAAAGTGCAAAATACACAAAACATACATCATTGTTATCAATTCTAAGAGAACAGAAGACCAAATTGCAAATGCTAATCTTTCGTTCAAACATACGACGCATCAGTTAGTCCCCCAGCCATCCTCTCAGCCTGCTCCCCACGCTCACCTGAGAATTCATATTTAAAACTTGAGTACATATGCTGACTACACAAAAATGTTAACATTTTATGTTTTTTAGACAATTCACTGGAGCAAATGGTTACCTGTGCGGATTCTTATTACATCAGATACAGGGATCACTGCACAATCAACGTTCTATTAGAAATATGATACAGTTCCAAATTGAGTTTAATAGTTTTACATTTTGAATCCAGATATTGTACTGTAACTCTTATACCCTCTTTAAACTATTTTATTATGAAAGATTCTAATAAAAAATATCAGGTTTGTATCAGCTCAAAACAGACCACGGCGTATAATTTATTTCCAGCAAAAGATGTTGGCCTTACAGAAAATTTTGCCATCACCAATCTCCCCAGTTCTTGCCGTCTCCATAATTTTGTTTATCACTGCCTCAACCTGAAAAAATGCATGATATATATTAGATATGCTGCAAAAAGCAATATTTTGTTTGTAATTAAAAGTAGTATGAAGTTTAACTCAAACTACTAAATAATTCAAACACCACTGAACTGAAGAAAACGGTTTCGTTTAATCTCTTGAAATGCAACACTTTGAAATAGTGACTAGTCATCGATGAGTTCAGAAGAGGCTGAGAACGTAGGAACCAATGGTAATGGTCTTATCATATCCAAGAAAAAGTTTGTGCTTTACTCTCACCAATAGATCTAGCCAAAAAAACTGAGAAGACCCAAATCCATAGACAACTGACATTGTCATGTTAACTGTTTAGAATATTAGGCATTTAAGATTGTAGCACACGAATCATGATGCCAGTGATTACTATCAAATGTCAACACACCTGGTCTTTTCTCACCACAATTTCCATTTTAACTTTGGCAACAAAATTGTCTTCAGAAAATTCAGAACCTGTGAAGAATACACCATGAATAAAGGACAAGGATGTAAGTGAGCATGTGATCTATATGTAATATGCACAAAACCAAAAGTATACAAACAAATCCCAAAGGAAGGAAAAATGTAATTCTTGAACTATATATAGCAGAACAAAAGTTACAAACATAAAACACGGCTGAAGTTGGGTGGCCACAGGCCTAAATTTGTACGCTAACATTTAGTAAAAAAAGAAAGAGCAAGTGTTTTTTTAAGGCACAAATTGAACAAAATTTACTATAACAAATAGTTTAGTGATGAAATATGGACTTCAAAAATGTATGACGATAACAAAAACTCCTCCAAACTCTTGACATGAATTTGTCTTAGAAGTTAACAAGGGTGAATAGAGCACTAAATTTAGGTCGGTTAAGATCAGCGACGTACTTACCTCCCTGCCTCTCTTTTGAGCCACCCTGAGCACCAAACCCCTTGACATCAGATACAGTGACACCACGAATTCCCATTTTCAACAAACCCTTCAAATTTTACAATAAAAAATTCAGTATATTAGCACAAGGCCAAGGGCTTCCTGGATGAAAAATACATAAATGAGCCGCATTGACCAAATCAATTATTCAGAGGTAAAGGTACTAGGGTACAAGTACAAGTAGAAAGTCTAAAGTCATGGATCTCGTCCAAAATCACTGTATTAATCTAAGGCTAACTAACTAACTAACTAGCCGAATTCAGTCCAAAAACACTAACAGAATTTCGTCAAGAAAATACCATAATAGTTAACTGAATTTGCAATGAATTAACCACCACTTGTAAACCATGTCAAGAAAGTACAGGTATCAAAGACAATGCATCCAATTTAGTGAAAATAACAATAATCAAATTTTACTTTAGACATGCAAAAAAAAAAATGAAAAATGAAAATGTATTACCGAAGAAACCTGAGGGATTCTCCATGGCCTGTTCATGTTAAAACAAAATAGTAAACAACATAAGCATCAAGAAAGAACTGAATTAAACTGATTTCACA
>Ga0228711_1012766_pt1 | contig 10158 bp, 4 predicted proteins | sample MedpolnodulmetaG_2_FD_177996 | JGI IMG/M metagenome (GOLD analysis project Ga0228711, IMG submission 177996) | Root nodule microbial communities from Medicago polymorpha collected in Santa Monica, California, United States - brown nodules | ecosystem: Host-associated > Plants > Roots > Nodule...
ATGTCACTAATGGAAGAGTTACCATGTGATGAGAGTAATGATGAAAGGTTAGATAGTTTAATAAGATCTTTTGAGGCTGAAATAAGTGAAAGCAAAATGGGTGGCCATGATAATTCAACATGCATAGGATCACAATTGAATAGCAATTTTAAAGAAGATTATAGTGAATCATGGAACATAGGACGAGTGGTGGAGGAGGGATATGACTTTGGAGTTGAATGGGTGGATATGGATTTAATACCATCTTTCCAATTTGATGATGGAAGTTGGGAGGCTATTGAGTCTTTTGGAGATGAGAAAGAAGTGATGGTTGATCATTTAATGGTTTGTGATGATGGGTTTGATATGGGAGAACATGCTTACAATTCCTTTTGGCAAGATAATTATGAGATTAGGTTGGTGCATTAATTCGTTATTGCTTATGTATAGATCGTAGTCATGTTTTGTAATTAATCGTTAAACTTTCTTTTTTGTTATATGTAATTGGGCTGAGATTATATTCAAAAACTGATCAAATTGAATGATATGATTCTATTTATTATGATCTCTTCTAATATCTTAATCTTACTAATTTCTTACTCTTTTATGCCATAAGTATAGGACAACTCATGGAGCTCATTTTCTATTCTCACCGTTCTATTTTATTTTGTTAGTAGGCTTTCTAGTTTTAAGTAAAGAAAATTAAAATCTACTTAAAAAATTGAAATGTCAGAATTTAATCGGACGACTGAGATGCATGTGACTACATACAGTTACTCTGCACCTAATCTAAATTTATCAGATATGCCTAAATACATAGAAAGTTAACACTCGCACATTAAAAGCAAATTTGCAGACGACTAATCACCCTTCAACTTCGGAATAGATGATTTTTACTTAGGGTTTGTCTAACATATGCAATATTGCATATGTTAAAACAAACCAAAAGCAAAAATACTCTATTGAAAAACAACACTTATTTATTAAAAAGATACATATTTAATATTAAATACACAAACTACGCTACTAGAAACTCCCGATTTTCCTGCGGATTTTTATGAAAATTCCGTAGCAAACCTGTTTTCTGCGAATCTGCCAAGGATTTAGGTTCCCAAGTTTTGTGGGTAGTTCTTTCCTTAGATTTTTAGGATTCATAGGAAATGTATATCCGCAGAAAAAGTGAACAAATCTTCAGGATATATTTGGCATTTGAGGAGTTTTTCTGCCTGATAGCCTGTTTCCTGCGATACAGGCACTTCCGCAGCAAACTATGCAAGGAAATCCGCAGGCATTCGTTTTATTTATTTAAAAACAATGCACTACAATGCATTCGAGATAAAAAATATAAATTATAGAATGTACAAATTTTAATCATTTCAGTGATTAGAACAAAATGAATGTGTAGAACAAAATAATGTTTATCAATTGCAGTTATCACACAACATAATAAAATGCAGCACACTAGTGACACGCTCGCCACTATCACTTTCTATTATTGAACCTTCACTTCTAGCCAAGCCAACCAAATAAATTTTGGTATATGAGTTCTCACCAATGATCTATTTGTTATCAAATGTGTATTGTGACAATCCTGATAAAGCAAAAAATGAAATCAGATTTTTAGATTACTTGAGTAGAGGCTAACTAATATGGACTCGAGTAAAGCTTACCTGAACGAATTCAATTATAATATCGATGACAAGAATTATGGTTAATGTTTCTTCATAGTTGAACTTCCAATACCCAATCGTCTAAATTCTCATGCCACTACAAGTCTATTACACCACCACCTCAAGGGCTTACAGATTCAATGCAGCTCAACTTACCATGAAAATTGTTTAAAGAGCTAACAACCTCGTCTAGACAACCTTACTAGAAACTTACTAACACTACTAGAAACTTTCAATTTTCCTGCCGATTTTCATAAGGAAAATAATCTGCAGGAATACCTGAGGATTTTCCTACTCATAACCTTGGTCATACGAAGTTTCCTGTGAATCCAAACACCGCAGGAAAATCCGCAGGTAACTTTTACTTTGCTGAGGATTTTCCTGCGGGACTATTGACGAATATTATTTCAACGTTTCCTTAAGAAATTTCGCAGGTATTGCTGCGGATATTACTACGGTTTTTCATATGGCGTTTCCTGCGGATTTTTCTGCAGTTTGTTTGTTTGTTTATTTTCTTTTTCACTAAATTTCTTAATTTTAGATATTGAATATGTACCTTATGATTTTAGATTTAAGTCCAAATAACACATATCTAAATAAAATGTTAAGCTGTTATTGTTGATTGTAATTAATATTTTTTTTGTTCATATTGAATGTTAAAATATTTTGATTCTTTTAAAACATATATGTTAAAATATTTTGATAAATAACATAAAATCAGACCACATATTTTGATTTAGAATTTACTAATTTTATTTTTAAGAAAAAGGATTTAGTAATTTAAATTTATTAATTTCATATATCTTACAAATATTATTAAATTAATTTTTATTTGCAAAATATTAATTTCATTTGGTTTGGACAAGGCATAATATATGTAAGGTCTTGATTCAAACCCCGGCCACCACAAAAAAAAATACAATATACATATAACAATACATTATCATTTAAATAAAATATCTTTTCAAAATATCCTTCATTATTTTTATTTTATTTTATTTTTTTGAATTTTTATAAAAAATATCCTTCATTCTTTTTTTGTTTTTATATAGTATTTTCAGATAAAAAAACTCAAAGTCTAACAAAAATTAAGATACAATTAACGTATTAATCTTCCACCATCGATGTTCTCTCTCTGTAACCGTCCACCATCGTTCCACCACCGTTCCACCACCGCTCAATCACCGTTCCACCACCGCAAAGCTTCAAGCTAATCTTCGCTTAAATCGAAGTTGTTCGAAATGCTCAAAGTTGTGTTCGCTCAGATCGATGTTCTTCAAAAAGCTTGAAGTTGCGTTCTCTCAGAACTTGTTCAAACTCGTGGTCTTTAAAGCTCTGACTCTTCCTATTTGATTTGTGAGTTTCATGCTTCTAGTTTGTGAATTTGATCTAATTTATGAATTTTAGGTTTTAGATACTTTCATTCTAATTCAACTGAATTTGATGTTGAATTTCTGATTTGAGTTTCATATCCTAATTTTTAAATTTGATCTAATTTATGAGTTATATGTTTTAGATTACTTTCATTCTTATTCAACTGGATTTGATGATGAGTTTCTGATTTGAGTTTCATGATCCTAATTTGTGAGTTTTAAGTTTGGATTCTTATGTATGTGATCATGAGCTTTTCATTCAAGGAGCTTTTCATTTGAGGAAATAGGTAATTCATTCAATACTTACTGAAAATTGAATTTTGGAGAAGGCACATAAAGTGTTTGATGAAATGATTGTGATGAATTTGTTTACTTGGTCTGCTATGATTGGTTCTTGTTCAAGATACAGGAGTAATTGGATGGAGGAATTTGTTTACTTGGGCTTCATCGTATAATATATGGAAGTTAATAGTATATGATTAGCACTAGATGTGTAGATATAACCTTATGTTGTTTAATAGTTGCATGTTGAATAGCTTATTTCAACACACATGGATAAATATATAGTTTAACAATGTTAAAATCAACCAATAACTCTGTAGCCTGCAAGGCTGCACCAATAACTTTATGAGGTTTAGCTTATAGATCTTTGATAATGCATGTAAAAGTACAGGAACTAGAGTTGAAATAGGATAATCTAAAAAACATAGTTAGTCTCAAAGATGGGAAACTTGAACCATAAGAATGAAAGTGATTTGTGTCTTTAACAGGACTGCTTGTATTTATGCTTTTCTTTCTGACCGCGACCGTAAATGCCATTGTTATATCGCTTCTGCAGGGTTCTTGGCTCTTTTCTTTGCTTGTGCTACTGCTATATACATTGGAGCACTCTCAACAGCCATATTTGTGATCTTTGTTACTACATTTTGGACAATTGTGGCTATACATTAGTGGGAGTTGTAACTCCCATTTTCAGCATTCCCTTGGTGAGCCATGCAATAACGTGTAAACATTGCTGAGTTATTTAATGCAAGTTAGTGTTGGTGTGATTTACATGTAAACTTTGAGTAATTTTTTTGGATATAGATGAACTTGTTATGTATTTTTGTTCTTATTTTCATGTTCTTCATTTCTGATTCCAGCCAACTTTGGTTCCATCTATTTCTGATATTGAAGGATCTCACTTTGTTTTCAAGAGGTAATCACTACAAACCTAATGATATTATGCTATTGCTACCTTGTGTTCTTTATTTTTTTATTTTGGTGTATTTATAGTTGTAGTTGTTTATTGTTTAGATGTGTGGAAAACTCAATTGCAAGAACGTGAGTCTTCAGCGAAAAACCATGTCTCCGAATCATCCCCAAACTTTACTGTGAGTAGATATCATTTACTTCACAATGCTAATCATGCTATTTCTTGCTTTTTTTACATCCTCCCCTTGTAAGCTAACATTATAGACTGACCCGTATTCTCTTTTTCGTAGAAACTTTCATTTGTCTAGTAGTGCACTACCAGAAACTCTCTATTTCATTACCTTTGTGTCCTTCAGCATCACACATAGGTAGAAAAGAGTCCTTTATGTTTCAATACTCTCTCTCTCTTCCTTTGTTTTGTTTAAATCTTTGAGTAAGAACTGATAGAAATAGAGATGTTTGTGCCCTTTTCTTAGATAAAGAACCCATGTTGTGATAGTAAAGTTCTAATCAATGAGTTAATTTTCAAATGGATAATGTTTAAAAATCAGCCAATGTTTTATTGTTTAATGCAAGGCTCAAATAAGTTAATTATAAGTTTTAGCAAGGGATCAGAATTTGGGAATGGTAAGCATGTAGACTAGAAGGAAGAAGCAGTAATAGAGTGATTGATAGCTCAAAGAATATGCTATTGTGCAAGTTAGCTTGTAGATATAAATATTTGGGAAGAAAGAGAAGTGAACAGGGTGTTTACTCATTTGTAACTCACTTATATAGTTCATAGGTGAAGAGAATTCCTCCCTTGGCAAAGCAGAGCTATAATATCTCTGAGAAATGAAAGTACATCTTTGTTTTCTTCAAACACTTGTTTTCTTTCTTCTTGTTATTGAGTCTAGAATCTGTCACACCTAGCAGTAGTAGCTTGTTAAGAGTTCTACTCTTTGGAAGTTAATTAATATCTTAGTTTCTTTTGCTAACTGTCTCAAACTAGGTTTACTCATGCTAACATGCCTTGAATTTGTTTTGAATGACAACATCTATCTAGGAGAACAATGAAAAAGATATTTACTTACATATTGTGCCTTGTTTTTGCAGGTTCAGACTGGTGATAATCAAGCCGTCTCTTTCAAGACACACCCTAACATGAATAAATAATTCTTTTCTTTCAGATTGATGGGGGAATGGAGGTGTGGAAATTATTTTTGTTTTCTTTCTTTGAATAAGGGCTAGGGACAACCTTGATTTTTGCATTCCAGGTTGAAATTTGCAGTAAATAAACCGGTGGTTTTGTGTTGGAAATAATATATGTTACATGTGTACATGCAATCTTGAATTATCTGACTAGATTTGCATGAATTTTGATGCTCTCTGAAACTAATACTGCTTCCCTTTCTCCTATTCCTTCCCTCCTCCTCTCCTGATCATGAGAGAAATATCTCTTCACCAAAATTCTGACGACTATCGTTTATAAAGAAGATAGAGATGCTCATTTTTTCTTCCTCTCCATGGTATGACTCTAGGAATTCATTTTGGAGTGGTCCATCCTGTTGGTTGATAATTCAAATTGCAGGTATGCTAAAATTGGAATGGTTTTTTAAGAGCTAACTTATGCTATACTATGATCTTTGTATTTTTGGATTTGTTTTGTCTGATCTTAATATATTTGGCAGTGGGTTGTTGGAGTTTGTTGTTCCACAAGCAGATGCATCAGCATTCTTTCCCATTTCAGTTAGTTTTATGGCAACTCATACATTTAGTGACCTGAAGGTTTGTATGTTTTTATTTTTATTTTGGCATTCAAATTTATTAGGGGCTGTGATGTAGTGTAATTTGGAATGACGTGTCATGATGGTATGATAAAAACTTGAAACTGACACATTTATTGACCCTGAGATGTTTGTATGGCTAGGAAGTCTTTTGTCATCTCTAAATAATAGAAGTTCTTTTCATTCAGCCCCTTTTACCGTTTGTCATCTGCAGTTACTGATGATATATGACATGTTATTGCTTGAATAATGATGTAATGGGATCTTAACAAAATACCTTGCTTCTCTTTGCAGATTAGGAATATCATACCAGAGAACACAATTGTTAACAGAGAACTACCAAGTTGTGTGATTGATTTCCTCTCGGCTTTGAGCTTCTATGACAGTTTTCCTTTTACAGCCGTGTCTCTTTTGTCAATAGGATATACTTTTTGTTGCAACATTTGCTACTATTCATGAATTTTTACTTTTAGTTCTACTTGTCAAAACATGGAGCAAACTATGATACTTGTATTTGTTATATGGAACAGACTTTTAGAGGTATGAGACATTAGCAATTGGGTAATTGGAGGTTCAACTATAAAGAGAAATGTGTGTTTCTTTTAATCTTAGTATGTTGTTTGATAAGTGCAATTGTTCTTTTGTTCAAATTACTAAAATGTTTAAAAATTGTATCTTCTATAATTTATATTTATATCGTTTTGGAATGCATTAATTTGTATTTTTTTTTTATTAATATCAAACCATTTCCTGCGGATTTATCTGCGGTATATTGATCTTTATAAATCGTTTCCTGCGGAAATTCCTGCGAGTATGTTCGGGCAAGGAAAACGCCTCAAACACTGACCGAATAATTCCTGCGGATTATTGTCTAATTTCCTCAGGAAATTTCCGCAGGTGAGTTTCCTGCGGTTCCTAAAATCCTCAGGAAACAATTACCCACGAAGGTATTACCTGGGAACCTTAATCCTTGGCAAAATCCGCAGGAAACAGGTTTCATGCGAAAATTTCAGGATAACCCGCAGGAAATTCCGCAGGAAAATCGAGAGGTTCTAGTAGTGGAAGATCTCTGACAAGGGAATACCAAAACAGATGCTTTAACTTCTCACAACCATTGACTTCAATAGATTTTAATTCTCTAAGTGTTTTAATTCTGGAAAGCACGCCCCTTTGAGTAAATGATGTACTTCATTTCAGCATTTTCTTGAATGCACAAGTGTTTTAATTCTGGAAAACCTGCCATGTTTGGTTCAGAAAAGACACATGTTCTCAACTGAATTTAACAAGAACTTAAACCCACGATCCAAAAGAATTTTTGAACTCCTAGTGCCTGCGAGCTTAAGTATTCTTGAAGATTCAGAAGCACCTCCAGACCATTCCAAAGACCATTTCCACATATCACCAACAAATATGTTGTATCTTTTAAGCTTTTTAAAGACCTCGAAATGCCTTGGCAAAACAGAAACATCCTGAATCATTATGTCTAAAGTTGTAAGACGTGACAAATTTCTTAGCTCATCTAAACTAGCATTGTTGCATTGATCTTTTCTCCCCTTGACATTCCATTGGATAAAGAAATTCCCCATGTACAACTCTTCCAAGCACGTTAACTTTGAAATAAGATTTGCAGGAATGAATCTCAGTCTACAACAATTGGCTAAATTCAACATTCGAAGATTAGTTAGTTGTCCTATTTCTTGAGGGAGTTTTTTAATATCCGATCTTTCAAGGCTGAAAGTCTTTAAACTCTTCATCTCTGCAACTACTGATATGTCTTCGAACACACATCCAGCCAACTCCAATGATTGAATTTCTTTTAAGAGACAAAGAGATGGTGGTAGAGAAGGGGTAAACATAAATCCGTACAATTCAATGACCTATAGCTCTGTCATCCCAGAGAAGAAGTCATCTGGGACTTTCAAATAATCACTGATATTATTAAGTAGAAGTAGATTCAATTCTGGGCATTCCAGCTTCTCAGGAAGGTTGTAAATATAACACCAAGGCATGATGATCTGATGGCATTTTTGAAGCCCCTCTATCTCTGGCCACTGTTATATCAAAGTGAACCTTTGCACTCTATAGGTTGGTTGAGTCCTAGATGCAATTGACTTAGCCACATCTCTAACAACATCATGCATTCTAACCAATTCGCTTTCAGGTTCAAGTAACAATGAAGAGACCTTGAGGTCGCTTATTAATTTCTAGAATCTGTCTCTTGCATTTGTCAATGTGCGAGAGTGTCTACATAAGCCTAATCCCCAATAACATGAAAAAAGTCAGTGTGGATATAATCTAGTCCAAATGAACCAATCAATAAAAACAATGACTTTAGTTCATCACTTTCTAGGCAATTATAACTCAATTCTAATGCAGAATAAATTATATCCAGCAACAACCCTTCTCGATCAAATCTCTCTAAATTGTCTAATGTGACTTCCCATTCATTAATTTTTTTCCCCCTCAAAGCCATTGCCACTGTACCAATCAAAAGGGGCAAACCTGCACTGTTTTCTAATTGAAATTAAAATTTTGAATTAGACTACATCAGATCAAAACTTTGGAACTTTAGCACGAAAACTCTTTCTTCTTTTTCATAAACAAATGTCTCTTGTGTGCTTACAAGATATTTCTAGGTTGTTGCTCTTGGAACCACAACTATTTTCTTAAGTGAGGGCGGCGATCCTAAACGAGACACGTACTTTCTTGTATGTTTACAGCTCTATGATTCCTATTTTGTAAGACAATTTATAGAGAGGCAAGGACTTTATATGCTTTATCTTGATCAGGTCCATATGAATATAAATTGAAAGTTTGGTGCCCATCTCGTGATATACCCGAGCCCTTACTCGTGAGCAATAAGTTTGGTGTCCAGCTCCATACCCTATGAGCACTTAAGCACACGCACTCGTGCTCATTACCCGCATTTTAACAACAAAAAACAATAACTAACAAAAAGCATCACAACGTAATTAAAATATGATCCAAATTCTTTTAAATTCACTTATAAAATATTACACTGCATAATGTTTAGCCAAATCAAAAATATAAAAAAATAAGTGCATATGACAATAAATATCAAAGACTTAAGATTAATTAACTAATTTTAGTATTATAAAAATTATAGTTTTAGTAGGCCATACTCGTTCAAACTTGTGGGTATTTACCCAAATCCGAGGCCAAACCCAACAATGTGGGTATTTATTGTGAATAAGGAGTTGATTTCTTCTCCTTATTATATTTATTAGTTTGTTCCTAGAAATAAGGTCATAAATCAGAAATTGATTTGTTTCTATTATATGTAATTATTTAGTGTAATTATATGTATATCCTTGTAAGTTGTAACCTCTATATATACCCAAGGAATAACAATAAGAAAGGCATCAAGCCATTATTTGTGACATGGTATCAATCTAGTTTCGATCCAAAATCATTCTTGGTTCTAGGTCAAGCCACCACTTCTTTGTGGGTGATAAAAACATCTTGGTTTTTCTGGCGATTTTCTCTCTTGGTTCTGTTGTGTCTAGTTTCAGAACGCCTTGTTCTTGATAAATCGCAAACCGTATTTTATTTTTTCGTTGATTTGCTCTCTTGGTTCTGTGATTACGATTCTTGGTTGCTTCTCGTGTGCTTCTGCTTTTGTTACGGTTTGTTTTTCCTTGTTCTACACACACGTTTGCCTTCACCTATTATTTGTTAAAAAAAAAAGAGTAAAGACAAAAGTCACCGTTTGTGGTTTTCATACGTGCCTATGTAACACCCCGTTTTCCCAACAATGTAAATAATACAAGTAATCAGAGTATTCAACGTAAAACGGAATGTCACACTTCAATTAAAATATAAATAGAGTAAAGTTACTATTTATTAAAACCACTTTAACAAAACATCGCAGCGGAAAATAGATTCATAGTTCAACAACTTTGGCACTACGACCTCAACATAAACAACTTAATCAAAAGGTTCAACAACATGGTTCATAAATAATAATACGCAACAGTGGAAAACAAGTAAATAATCCCCATCCCGTTACGTATCAGAGCAACCCTAAGACGACGCACGAGAATCAACTCACATCAGCAGCTAATCATGGTTATCTGCATGTTACCCACGTAGAGGCAACATTCAAACAGAAGGGGTGAGATTTCACATTCAATAATAATAAGCATATAATTCATC
>Ga0228711_1012767_pt1 | contig 10158 bp, 3 predicted proteins | sample MedpolnodulmetaG_2_FD_177996 | JGI IMG/M metagenome (GOLD analysis project Ga0228711, IMG submission 177996) | Root nodule microbial communities from Medicago polymorpha collected in Santa Monica, California, United States - brown nodules | ecosystem: Host-associated > Plants > Roots > Nodule...
TAATTCCTCCTTTAATTGCACACTTGAATGCACCCACGTTTTTAGAGTTTCTAATTAATTGTCCCATCTATTTTTTCTTCACTGTAATTGGTGGAGTTTTCTTCTTTTAACGATTTACCACAAGCCACTCACCATGAGTATTGTCATACCCCAAATTTTGACCACTTTTCTCTGTTTTTACCCATTTTATTCGTAGTTTTAAAGTCGAAAATTTTCGTTGTTTCAGACGAAATTTCGGCAGAGAGGTATTTTAAAATACCTCATTTTTTGGTTCCGAGAGGACATTTTTAAGTTTTTAGTTATTATCTTATTTGTTATTATTATTTAGTTTCCTATTTATTTTATTATTTAATTCTAGTGTCTAATTTATTTATTTTAATTTTTTTTTTAGTTAATTGGTCATTTTAGTCATTTTTGTCCTCAAGGTTCTTGCAGTCCAAGTCAGGGGCAATTTGGTCCAGTGAAATTTCATTTAACCCTAATTGGTCCTTATAAATAGTCTGTCAATCATTGGAAAGGGGGGTTACTGTACACGCGTCAGAGTCAAAAAAAGCTGCCACAGTTTTACACAAACACCTTTCTCATTTCTCTCTCCTAATTTCTGGATCAAACACCCAAAAACTCAACAAAAATCAAGTTCATCATGAACAATCAAGAACACATGAACCCCATTTTCGTTTTCCAGTAAAAACTCAAGATAAATTAGGCAAAAGGTTCCTACGGAGTACTGTAGTCGTGTAGGGTGCTTAACACATTCCCTCCGCGAAATCAACCCCCGGATCCAAAATCTCTTAAGGGTTTTTTCTCTCTTTTTCCCTTCCCAAAAATAAAAGTAGAAAGTTCAAAGATTAAAGGTTCAAAACCAATCCATGGATTGATACCCGAAAATCAGGAGCACAAGTATTTATCCACACCTTTGAGTTTTTTAGGCTTGATTAGTTGATGAATTTGGGTTTAGAATTGAAGGGTTTGAGTTTCTTGGGGTGATGAGTTATGAAGATGATGTTCTTGTCCTTGTTCTAGGTTTTTTTGAGTTTGTGTCAATGGATATGAAGGTAATGAAGTTTTCTAGTTTCTGGGTATGTGTTAATGATATGAAGGTGATACTGATGGAGCTTGACTTTTCTGGGTTTGTGTTGTTGAGAAAGAGAAAATGAAGTAGTAATGAGTGGAGGATGAAAAGTTAGGTAAGAGAGAGGGCATGTGAGTTCTTTTGATCTTGATCACCGATTTTTAATCATAAGGCTATCATTTAGTTCTAATTTCTTTTTTTGTTATTTTTTATTTCAAATTACACAGTGGCCTTTGACCAAGTCAAAATCAGAGGGGGCCTATGAGTTGCAAAAGGGGCTGAAGTTAGGGGCTGGAAAGTTGTTTTTTTTAATAAGGGGCTAAAATTGCTACCAAGGCAAACATAGGGGGCCAAAAGTGCATTTAAGTCTAATATAAAATATAAAAAACTTACATAATTATCCATTAAAATCATATGGATTGTAGTTGATTTTTCAGAGCTATTTGAATCAATAGTTGACCATAGTCTAAAGATTCTTGCAAAAGAGCACCACTTACTCTTATTGTCTGGAATGTTAACAAGAGAGTCATAGTTAGGAGCCATTTAGAAAAAGAAAGAAATTTGAGAAGAATGAGTGAGTGGCAAAGCATCATTGAGCATGAATAATATTTAAACCACAAGTGCCAATCATATTTTCGTTGACCCTGCAAATTTTATAGTAACTGTTTGTAAAGTGCATTGAATGATATTTTAGTGTGGCATTTACACGGTTTCAATAGAAAGATCATATTATTATTAACTTTGTCAACGGTTTCAAACCATAGGAAATAGTCTTTCCATTCTAATTTTCCTAATAAAAAAATCAGATATAGAAAGATCAGTTTTTTTTTGTTATAAAATGTCATTCCATTTTAATGTTAATTTATTAGCGAGAGTCAATATTTCATTTTATTCCAACAACCAAAATCGTTCATTTGATGTTTTATTCCAAATTAGGACATGTGGCAGGCAAATGCATAAAGAATTATGGTTTGCCAAGTGTATTATTCATTTTAACCATTCTGTTTTGTATGGATAGAGGATAAAACAATTTTAAATTTTTTAAATGTTATGACGTTACAACATCTTTGTAGTCATGTATAAAATAGTTGTATACTACTCCCTCCGGTCCTATATATAAGAAAATTTTGAAAAAAAAATTTGGTCCTAATTATAAGAAAATATCACAACTTTTAAGGTGTAGTTATTGCTTAAAAGAATTTTCTACCATTTATTTAATGTTTTTATTTTTAATATTAGTGAGTGTATTTAATGCTTCACAAATTTTTACGAGGTTATATTTGTAAAAATATTCAAAAAATCACACTAATTAAACTCTTCATAACATTTCAGTATATGTTAGATTATTATATTAATCTTAGATTTCACTATAGGTTTATTCAAAGGAGTGATGTAGAGTACTACCGGTAGCAGTGCTTATATGAATTATTAGGTTTAGATTTAATATTGATGAATTATTAGGTTTAGGTTTAGATTTAATTCACAAATGTGTGGTGCACCGACCACTGTGTAAAAACACTTTACACAGTCGCAATATATGGTGTATTTATTGTTAGGGTGAACCAAGCCCAATTAAACTCTTCATAACATTTCAATATATGTTAGATTATTATATTAAACTTAGATTTCACTATAGGTTTATTTAAAGGAGTGATGTAGAATACTACGGGTAGCAGTTTGAATTAGAATAATCTCAACATAATTCATATTAGAGTGTTTCACAACTTTAGGGACCATAGTTTCCTTAGACAAAACATTGTTGTCACTCAAGTTAAGCAAACATAGATAATCTCACACTTATTAACGATAGTATTCTAAGCTTCAATTGTATTTACTTTTTGATGAAGAATTGTTTGCTCATTTTATTTGTAACACATTTTCTTCTTATCCGTTAATTTAGCTAAAAAATTTTCTTCATTTTTTTAGAATGAGTTCAGATATTATTACACCAGAGTTACAGATGTCCGTCCAGTCACTAACAAACTCAAAACTACTTTTCTTGGATGGTTCCAATGCAAAAACGATATATTGTGATGGTTTTGTTAAAGCTTTTTTAACTAAGGTGCTAACAAGCCTAATTAATTTTCTTTTATTGTAACTAAGGTGCTAACAAGCAAAATGAAGGTTTGCGTTTCCATCAAAGTTTTCTTGTTGCGAGTATCAGTACAGTGAAGGTGCTAACAAGCAAAATGAAGGTTTGTAGAACACGGTACATGATACTCGCAACAAGAAAACTTTGATGAATTGTGTATAAATATTAGTTTACTTAAACGATTACAAATTTGCCTAAAAACAGAGAAACCATAGTTTTTTCGTTTTTTGTTAAAAATAAATATTTTTGTACAAAAGATTTTTCTTTGATTTTTTGCCCTTACATTTTTTTTATCATAATTTTTGGGTCATACTCTTAAATCAACTTACGTGTATTATTTGAATTTTAAATGAGTTTTTGTACGAATATTTAGAATACTATAAGAATCTTCACACAAAAAAATTATAATTTTTAAGGCCAAACACATAAAAATTCATATTTAATTCATCTCTTGTCAACAAAATTTAAACTTTTGAAAAATAGAATTCTATAATATACTAATATGACTGAAGAAAAATTCAAAATATTCGAATCATTCACACGAGGGGTGAGAATAGGCCAGGCTGCTCGTCAGGGGCCTATAGCTCGACCTACTAAAAGTTCGGCTCGACCTAGCTCGTTTAATAAATGGGACGAGCTTGAGCTTTTTAAAAAGTCTATTAATTTAATTAGGTCAGGCTTAGGCTTATAAAAAAGCCTATCAAGCCTATCAGGCCGGCTCGTATACAAGTATATTGCATTTTTTCATATTTATTATTTATATTTATAAATATCAAAAAGAATTATTGATCATTCAAATTCTCATACCACAATTATTATTATTATATATTTGTGTGAATTGTTAAGGCTTGCTAATGATATGCCTAAGGATAAGTATGGTTATTAGATTAAGTTTGAAATCCTTGTTGTTATTAGACATGATTATTCTTGAGTTGCTATCCATCTATAAATTTTACAATTGTGTTTCATTAGTTTAATTTGTAACACAAACCAGACTTTTAGACAGGCTAATAGGTTAGGCCAGACTTTTAAAAAGGTCAGGCCAGACTTAAAATAAAGCTTTTGATAGGTAAAAGGCCAAGGCTTAGGTCTTAGATTTTTCAACTAGGCCTAGCCTATTTAAGCAAAGCCCGACTCGGCCCGACTCATTCCCACCTCTAACAGGAGTTTACTTAAAAGTAGAGAACAAAAGTGGTAATAGAAAACTTGTAGAGGACCAAAGGTCAAATAAATTTTTTAGAAGAAATAAAAATTTTTGGATCAACTTATAAGGATAAAAAACATATTTAGAAAAAATTATCGCAAACAAATATGATAAGAATAAAAGTGAACATTGTATTCGCCAAAAAAAAGTAAAAGAAGTCTGAAAAGTGGATGGTTTGAAAAAAATTAGGTGAGTCCCTCTTAGTGTTCTATTGGGTAATTCTTTTAGCATATGTGCCATTGAAACTTCATCTATTATATCGGCTATAGTTCGATTTGCATGTGTGTGAAGCTCCTATATGTTTCATTAGTTTATTGTGAAGATCGTGTAGATATCGTGTGTGACGCTAATTAGTTATTTATGTATGAAAAAAACACACATGCAATTACTTGCTAATAGTCACGAGAACACAACGTAGTAGTAAAACACATGTAAATGTTATGTGAGAGATCGAATACAACATTGTTTTCATGAACACAAAGTTTTTAACATCTTTCTCTTCCTCTACCACACCTTTCGATGCTGCAACAAATTTGTGTGAATATTGGCAAAAGGATGTGAAATCTTTATTTGATTGAACATTCTAATAAAAACCTCAAATTTTAGAATATGTTTACTTTGTTAAAATATTTTCTATTTCTATTTTTTAAAATTGGTGTTAATTTTACTTTGTTACAAGGAGATAAGAAATTCTTGGAGTGAATAATTGTCTATATTTTTTCCCTCAAAATAGAAAAATTGTCTGTGTTTTTAGAAACAACAAAATATATAATGGTGTTTGAATGGAGATTGCGTACTGGAATCATGCATGAAAGACATATAAAGTGTAGGTTATAGGTGATATGTAATTGTTCCAACTTCCATCTTCCCTTCAAACTCAGGATTATATAGTTGAGCTAAAATGGAGGTATATTGGCTTGTGATTATACGCAACTAAATGATCTATACATGCCAGAGGTTGCAAACTGTATTCATTGTGTATATTTGTGTACAAAGAACACGCTATTTTTAAAAGAAAGCAATCCTTCGTATTGTTATATATATTTTTCACTCAAACGAACTTATATCATTTTATTTATAATAATAATAGAAAAGATACAATAAAAAATATAATTAGAAGTATTTTGAAGAGAGTAAAAGATAGATGCTCATGTAAGAGAATAAACACCAGCATTAGTTGATCGTCAAACAAAATTAACTTAAAAGTTGTTTTACAAATGAAGCAAAAGATTTATGTTCATTTAGAAGATATTCACACGATTAATTTTTTATAGTGAGTACATTATCTACCACCTGTTTACAATCCATCTAAAGATAACACTTGAGAGTCCTTAAGAAATAATCCATTTAAGAGGTTGAAGATGCCCTTGATCCTCTCCTTTTGTTGTCTCCATTTCTTAATAACACCAATCTGACCCTGCAAGATCCATATTTCTCATTTTTAATGTTGCTAGTTTCATGAATCATTTAACATCCATCGTATTTTTATAAACTAAACATATCCTCGTGTATGTGTCAGTTCTATTTGAGGAACACTCCGTTTCTATTCTTTAGACTAAGGGTGTGTTAGGATTGAAAGTTTAGGAGGGGGAAGAGAGGAGAGATATTACTTTTTTTTAAAATTACGGACTATATAACATGTTTTTTCTAAAATAAATTAAGTGTGATTGAAGTATTATATGATCGTTTATCATGCTATTATTTTAATTTGGGTTAAATATGTTTTTGTTCCCTATAAAATTGGTAACTTCTAAGTTTAATCCTTACTTAATTTTAATACATTTTTTAGTCCCTACAAAAAAATTTACTTATAATTTTAGTCTCTGCTAAAACAATGTTTGTCTAATTATTCTTAAACTCTTAAATTTTTGTGCGATTTTTTTGACACGAGTTTATAACACTATGAAAGGTTCATTTACTAAAATTTAGAATTTTTTAACTTGAAATAAATTAAATATGAATTTTTTAAAACGACAAAAGTTAAAGATAAAAGTGACAAAAATATGGAAGTTAAAATCAAATTTTGCGATAATTTTTTGCGGAGGAACTTTTAGTAATTTTCTTAACACGTCTGCAAAAGAATGTTCGAAAACTTAAGAGTTTAAGGATAATTAAACAAATTTGAATTGAGTAGGGATTAATACTTAGTGCAATTTTTTTGTATAGGGACTAAAAATACCATTAAAATTAAGTAAGGACTACACTTAAAAGGTCCTAATTTTATAGGGACCAAAAACATATTTAACTCTTTTAATTTTTTATAAAACATTTCATAATGTCTATAATTTAAAAACGAAAAACAAATCTTCCACCTCCTAAACACTCCATCCAAACACACCCTTTATATTTTTGTATTCATTTGGTGTGGTATGTGTTTTAAGTGTTTGAAAGTTGTAACTTTGTCTCTTATAATTAATTTTGTTTCAGTTTGGCTTAAATCTTATACCTTAAAGTCTAAATAAGCCACCTAGAGTCAATATAATGTGTAGCATATGATAATTTTTTAAATCAAATTATATTGCACTCTTGGCCATATTAGAGTTGGATTTTAAAGATTCTCATTAAATTGAAGGAATTTCACTTAACGTCTGAATCCAGCACTTGCACCTAAAGTTATGTGTTCAAGTGAATTTTAACTTTTTGGACTTTGCGTGTATGACTCGATCCAACTTGAATCTATTGAGAATGATTAGACTACTTAAAACTAAGCAAAAACCCTCAATAGAACCCTAAAATACGTTCCAAGTCTTTGCCTTCATCTCTCTTGGAAGACTAGCACTACTCTTGCCATTTTTTTTACTGTTATATTTCATTTCTCACTCGATTTTGACTCTGTTTGAAGGGCTGTGACTAGATCATAATCTTCTACCATTCAATCTTAATATTATTCCGTTACTAAGAATAAATTTCTTGACTAAGGTACGTGTCCTTGATTCTTTCTTTTCATTTTGAAACTATGGAGTCTAATATTCAATCCTCGGTGCCTTTAAGGCTAGGGATCATCAAGAGAAGTACAAATACCTTGTATAAGAATGAGTTGTTATGGACTTGAGGAATGTGGTTGGGGTTTCCCAAGATTCCTATGCCCCTCACTTCTATATTTATCATATTTGGCCATTGTATAGGAGGAGAAATTATATTTGTACAACCGATTTGTGATAACCTTCTCTCTTATACTTATATAATGCTTTTATTTCTCTCTTTATTGTTTTGGTTTCTGTATTAATATCTACTGTTGTTTGTAAATTTATGGTTGTCTCATAAGTTATCAGATAAATGGTTGTTCAAATAACATAACTCGTGTGGAAAATTGTTAAGCCTTTTTGATTGTGATTGATGTGTTGCCGTCCCTAGAAGGTAAAATGATGTCATGTTATAACTAGTGATTATATGGGGGGTATAATGTGATAAGTGTGGCATATGATGTTTTTATAGACCGTTGTGATTATTATATGTATGAGGTTGCTAATTACCATGATTTTTTTCTGACGTCTTTTTTATGTAAAAACTAGTTGATTACCCATGCTACAACACAGGTAGTCCGGAAGAGGTGCGTCATTGTGCGTCGGTGTACGATGAGGCGTGCATCGATGATGTCAAACATAGTACTAGTTATGTAGTCACAAAATTAGTATATTATAGGGCTGGACATCGGACGGGCTCGGGCCCAAAACCCAATTCCAAGCCAACCCGCGGGTGAGATATCCAGACCCAAACTCATCCGTTTATTAGAACGGTTTAAACGGTTCCGGTTTTTCGGTTTTATCGATTCATTTGGTCGGATTTCGCCGGTTTAAAAGAAACCAAAACAAAAAAAATAATCTAAAACCCAGATTTTAAAGAAGAGAAGGAACATCATGCATATGCATAAAAACCAAACAAACTTTCATTCTCATACAGATCTGAAAATATGAAAATGAATGGTGTTGTTTCTCATTTTAAGTGATCTTTAGAATATTGATGATGAAGTGTTGCTTCATGTGTTGTGCTTCAAGGAAGCTCTTGCAAAGAACAAGCCTTTTCATATTCATTGGAAAGAAAGATAAGCTTCTTAAGGATTCTCAAATTAGTATGAAAAATGGGTAGATCCAAAACGTGAGAAGAAAAAAGGAATGGACAGAAAGAGAATGTAGATCTAGATCTAAAAAAATGGTAGTATAGTTGGTCATTTTTTTTAAGCATCTACTTTACTGGTGATGCAAAGAGAAGGTATGCCCGTGCAGTAGCTGTAGGGGATTCAATTTACAAACTCAAATAGTGATCTTGAATATGTCCACATCAAACTGTGTATTTCTCTTGAACATGTATGGATACTGACATCATCCAATTAATCAGACAAATTGGTGGGTAAAGGTTTGAAGTTATTCAAACTTTATTAGCTATATAGACACTTAACTTAAATCTTTGTGCATATAATTGCTTCCTATACCCCCAAAGAAAACCAAACGCGGAAACAACATAACAAAACAAAACCACCTTCGTTCATCAACACCACCGGAAACAAACTTCCATCACCGTCGTTCTTCATCATCACCACTGGAATCTTCAATCTCATCATCAACACCGTCGTTCATCATCATAACCGTCATTCACCATCATCACCACCGGAATCTTCACAAAATTGATATTAATTTGACAAAGACATTATAAAATGGCTAGTTAATTAATTAATTACCATATCAGAGAACCAATTCTCCCACCAATTCTCCATGTTAGGTATAGATAAAGTAGAAGGAGGGTATCTGTTTTTATCAGATGATCTTAAAGTGATCTTATGGTGATGGAAATATAATAATAATAATAATAATAATAATTATTGTGTGTGAAGGAGAGGATCGTGAAGCTGGAAGACACATCCAAACACACACTTAGTTAATATCATAAAGATACACTTAAGTGACTATAGATTTGTAATTTCCATTATTTTGACGTATTAATACGAACCTTATATATACACTGTAACAAATTAAACTCGCAAACTCATATTCTCTACGATTGTTGTATGGTGCAGTAGTTATAAGGGATTCAATTTACAAACTCAAATAGTGATCTTGAATATGTCCACATCAAACTATGTTTTTCTCTTGAACATGTATGGATACTGACATCATCCAACTAATCAGACAAATTGGTGGGTAAAGGTTTGAAGTTATTCAAACTTTATTAGCTATATAGACACCTAACTTAAATCTTTTTGCATATAATTGCTTCCTATACCCCCAAAGAAAACCAAACGCGGAAACAACATAACGAAACAAACTCACCGTCGTTCATCAACACCACCGGAAACAAACTTTCGTCACCGTCATTCTTCATCATCACCACCGGAATCTTCAATCTCATCATCAACACCGTCGTTCATCATCATAATCGTCATTCACCATCATCACCACCGGAATCTTCACAAAATTGATATTAATTTGACAAAGACATTATAAAATGGCTAGTTAATTAATTAATTACCATATCAGAGAACCAATTCTCCCACCAATTCTCCATGTTAGGTATAGATAAAGTAGAAGGAGGGTATCTGTTTTTATCAGATGATCTTAAAGTGATCTTATGGTGATGGAAATATAAAAATAATAATAATAATAATAATAATAATAATTATTATTATAATTATTATTGTGTGTGAAGGAGATGGATCGTGAAGCTTGAAGACACATCCAAACACACACTTAGTTAATATCATAAAGATACACTTAAGTGACTATAGATTTGTAATTTCCATTATTTTGACGTATTAATACGAACCTTATATATACACTGTAACAAATTAAACTCGCA
>Ga0228711_1012768_pt1 | contig 10158 bp, 7 predicted proteins | sample MedpolnodulmetaG_2_FD_177996 | JGI IMG/M metagenome (GOLD analysis project Ga0228711, IMG submission 177996) | Root nodule microbial communities from Medicago polymorpha collected in Santa Monica, California, United States - brown nodules | ecosystem: Host-associated > Plants > Roots > Nodule...
TGTTCTAACTTTGCTTATCGCAAAACCTTGAAATTTGTCGTGAACTTGGTAGTGTCTTATAGTTGAAATTTGCTTATCAATTTGAAAGGTTGGCCTTCTTGTTTTACTCATGAATCCGCGATTATCGGGTTGCCTTCGACAAAGCCTAGGGTTCTTCCACCCAAGAGTTAGTTACTCTTCATTATCTCAATTTGTTTTTGTGTTTTTTGTTGTTGGAGGGATATATTATATTTGATTCAATTTAATTACTCATCAGTCTTCTGGAATGCATAACACTTGTGATTAGTTATTATTAATGTGTTAAATGTTTTGATGTAACCAATGTTTGAGTATTTTAGGGGTTTTTTGTTATTTGAATGTGTAGATTCTGCACAATTGCTCTAATGAATGGTCTTCTTTGTGTGATTGTTTACAGGGGTTTATAAAAACAATGGTTACTTTATGGTGTCGTGCAATGGAGGATTGAATCAAATGAGAGCGGCAGTAAGTGGTTGGAACATGTGTTTGGTGTTTTACTTTTGTGATAGTTTAGTTGTGTCGGAGGATTTTAGTTTGATTTACTGATTATTATCTGATTTAATTGGACAGATATGTGATATGGTGGCAATTGCAAGATATTTAAATGTCACGCTTATAGTCCCTGAATTGGATAAAGCTTCCTTTTGGGCTGATGCCAGGTTAGTTTTTCATTCCATGTGGGTATATTTGGTTTGAGCTAACTACCATGAGGTGGGGATGGTGTGAAGGTTTGCAAATGATTGTTTATTGCTCTTGTATCAGTGAGTTTCAAGACATTTGATTTGTATCATTTTATTACATCCTTGAGAGACGAGGTGCGGATATTGAAAGAGTTACCTCCTAGACTGAAGCAGAAAGTGGAAAATGGGTTTCTTTACAGCATACCACCGATTAGTTGGTTTGATATGTCTTACTATAAGAACCAGGTTAGTTTTTTGTTTTATTTAAAACTTTGGGCCTATTAATTTCATAAATTTAAAATGCTTTATCGTACAATACCCTGAACTTTCCTGTGGGTTTTCTCTCATACAATACCCTCAATTTATGTTTTCTTGGTTTGCCAAATTCAAAAGTAAATGGTGTTTTATTTTCAACTTCTGCCATTTATACAAAAGTATAAAGTGTCCATTTGAATTGAACTGATGCTCGGCTGGCCAATAATGGGCAATATTTAGAAATTCAGAAGCTGCATTGCCGAGTCAATTTAAGTGCTCTTAGATATTCTCCTCAGATTGAGGAGTTTGGCAGAAAGGTTATCAATCATCTGAGGATTTAGTGATAACACAATAGTCTAGTAAATTTAGTATGTATGAAGCTTTAGTGATCCTGTGAACTAAAACTTTAGTATGTATGGATCTATAGGTATTTTTGTATGAAGCTTTTGTATACGAATTAAGCTTTTGCTATAATCAGGACCTCTTTTATTATGATTTCATGTTTGTTGATAATAATTTTTATTGATTGGATCTCTAATTGGTCTCCAACTGTACATAGTTTGCTTGAACTTCAGGTTAGAAGATTGTTGATGTTAAAATATTATGCTCAAATTAGATTGACTAATATAACAATTTAAATATGCATATAATTATTATAAATGAAATGAATATATGAAAACTGCAGTAAGCATTTGTAGTAATTCATAAAACCTATCAGACATACAACCTCAAAGTGTGCGTTGTGTTAGTGGTGCAATGGTGGTTTTTACTTGTGGTATGAGATGCGACATTTTATGTTAAGTTTTATCTTGGTTCCTAATTGGGGGCTGATATTTCAAGTCTAACTCTGGTCTTTTTTTCAGCTTCAATATTTTGTGTTTCAGCTTACTAATCACTGTCTTATTTATTTTTTTCTTCTTTTCAGCCAACAAATTTAGAAACAACAAGAGATGGTAGAGCTTCAACTGAGTCTAGCTACTGCCTCGAGGATCATTGAAGCAATATCACTAGGGAATATTTAGATATTTTACGGGCTTTTAATTTTGCTACAGTTGTTTTGAATATTCAGTCACTAATGTTTCGGTTTTTTGAATGTTTAAACTTGGTATTGTATCTTTTGTTTTAGTTAAGTTGAAGTATGGATCAAATTTCTCACTCTTGAACTATGTATACTTTTTTGCATTTTAAGTCTTTAGTAATATATTTATTTGAGATTGTCTTCAAATTCTAGAGAAAAAAATTTAAATCAGGCCATATCAATTTTAAAAATAAATTATTTTTTGCGACTTTTTTCAAAAAAAAAAAAACATTTGCGACTGTTCAAACAGTCGCAAGTCCCTTGAAAACCATGTGAAAGCTCTTCATTTGCGACTGTTGGGAACTGTCGCAGTACCTTTTGCGGCAGTTGGTGCGACTGTTCTATGAAGGGTCGCAAAAGAGAGTTGCGACCCCAACATCCGCGTCTGTTGGGGAACAGTCGCAAATGTACATTTGCGACCCTTCTAACAGTCGCAATCAGCCATTTTAAATGTCGCAAAATGCAATTTTTCTTGTAGTGTCTGTTGTGGATTGGAACGCTTTTAAAAAACTATTTAAATCATATTAAAATAGAAACAATCCACAACAACGGTAGAAGCAATCCACAACAATAGAAGAAATATTGGATTTTAAGAAAACTTATTTATTTAAGTTTTTTGTGATGGTCGGAATTTAAACCTCAGACCTTGCATATATTATTATTGTCCATACCAGCTGAGATAAGCTCACGGGGACAAGAAAACTTATTTCAACATTATATAAAAATATAATGTATTGGTGTAACAGTTTTTCTTTTAATTTTATACTCCACCATGTTAATAAAAACGAAAAAACAGACATGTAAGCGCACTAATTTTTATATTTACTTTGTTTAAAATATTTTTAAGGAATTTTTTAAATATAATTTAAGGGGAATTTTTTTAAATATTTTTTGGGTAATGTTTAGGGTTTGAACTCTGGGCTTTTATGTATTATTTCATCCAATTGAGTTAAACTCCGAAGAAAAAAAGTGAGGTTTGTTATTCTAAAAAGTGAGGCTTAAGAATATATATCTTCTTCCTTTCTTGTGACTTAAACCTAACGGAGCCCCTAAAGCCTACCAAGCTTCACAAATCGTGCGATGGCCACCTCAAAACAAAGAAAACTTCTTTCACAACAATCGGTTTCTACAGAAACAATAATGGCAGCAGCACATAATTTTTATTTACCTGATGATTGTTGGGAACGTGTCATAGCATTCCTCAACGACGACGGCGAATATGGTCGCTACTTGAAAACACTCTCCATCTTCTCAAAATAGTTACTCTCCATCACCAACCGTATCCGATTCTCTCTCACTCTCCATGCCTCAATATGTCCTTTCCTCCCTCGTCTCTTTCAAAGGTTCCCCAACATCACCTCTATCAACCTCACGCCATACTTCAATGACCTCCCCACAACCTCCGAACGTGGCCTCGAAGTGCTGCTCCTCAAAATCTCTCGATTCCCATTGAACCTCACATCGCTCAATCTATTCAAACAACAAACTATTTCCCCAAATGGGTTGCGAGTTTTCTCCCATACTATCAAAACTTTGATCACTCTCATTTGTTCGAACATGGTCTCCATCAATGTCACTGACATGTTCCTAAGTGCTCGATGTTTTCCTTTGCTCGAAGAACTTGACTTCGGTAACCCAAATTATATCAGTAACACCAAATATTTCAATACATTCTTCGACGAAGTAGAGGCTCAACCATTGACATTTTTCAAACTTCGCAAGATTAATCTTTCTCGTCATTACTACATCGACGACAAATTGATTTTCTACTTGTTTAAGAACTGCAAGCTTCTCGAAGAGGCCATTGTGTATGAATGTAATCTTCTAACCAACGTAGGCATTGCTGCTGCTCTATGTAAGAGACCAACATTGAGCTCTTTATCCTTTACTAGCTATGAACCGCAAGACTATGCAATGTTGTTTGAATTCATTAAAAACTGTCCTTCACTTAGTGAAATCAAAGTGGAGTACAAATGTATGAGCATAGAGAGTTTAGAGAATTCCAGCTCTTTGGTGGATTTTGTTGAAAGTCCTCAACTGAAGTCTCTTAGTTTGATTCACAATTGTTGGTTAAATAATGAAAACATCGAAATGGTTTCTTCCTTATTCCCCAATTTGCAGTTGCTTGATTTGAGTCATTGCTATGACATATCTGAAGAAGGTATTTGTCAAATTTTAAGGAGATGTTGTGAGATTAAACATTTGAATTTATCCTACTGTCCAAGAGTGAAGCTACGCAAAATGAATTTTGAGGTCCCTAAGTTGGAGGTATTGAACTTGTCACATACACGAGTTGATGATAAGGCACTCTGTGTGATCTCCAAGAGTTGTTATGGGGTTTTGCAACTATTACTAAAATGGTGTATGTATATCACAGAAAAGGGAGTGAAGCATGTGGTAGAAAACTGCACGCAATTAAGAGAGCTCAATTTGAGGAACTGCTATGGAGTGGATCATAAAGTTGTTTCCTTGATGGTATTCTAGGCCATCATTGATAAAGATAATTGAACCGCCTCATTATAGTTTCACTAAAAAGATTAGTTAAAATGGTAAAATCTATTAGCAAGCTTAAGTAGTAATGAATTTAGATTAGTTAAAATGTAATCAAAAATATTTTTGTTTGAACAAGCTTTTGGTCTCTAATTTTCAGAAGGATTTAGCAGTTTTGGTTGGTAGTAAATGATCGAAATTAAAATGTATTCTTGACTTGGGTATGGACCTCTGTTTGGAAGTTAGGTAGTTGTGGGGGATGATTAGATGTTCTATGTTTCAATATTTCAGTTACAATGGATGTCTTACTAAACTATGATGCTGGACAATTTCGTTGTACGTTGTATTGTTTCTGCTTTGCTTTTGATTAATCTTTGTTGGTGCTTGTTTATGCTTGTGGGGACTTGTTCTATTATCAATATTTCTGTTTGTATTTATGTAATCGTGGACTGATAGTATCTCAACCAGTTAACACACCATATGCTCAAGGCATCTCTAATGTCTAATACAGATATTATAATACAGTAATAGTTAGCATTTCTAGAGCTTTGGTATATGCACTTCTATTCACCCATTATTTCTCTTGTGAAATATCTACCACCATTTTCTGATTTAGTTTTGCATGTTTGTAACAAAGAAAAAAAAGAAGGAAAACAGTTTAACATTAGTTGACAACAAGAAACAAGTACACAAGGTTTGGCTATAAAAAATATATCCATCAATTATCAAAATAATTGTTTTTGTCTTGAACTACGACAAACCAATTAACCACCTGTTTTTTATGGTTTTACCGGGTTTTATACAGCTCTTTAGGCTGTTTTTCTGTCATAGCGTTTAATGAGGCTATGCAAACTGGATGTTGATCTAGTTTTTGATTTAACTGGTTGAACCAACCAATCTGGTCCAATTTCGATTACATTGTGAAGGAATAAGGAAATCTAAATCGCAAAATAGTGTGTGCCATTTCTTTCAGATAAGGAGTTTTACGATGCAAGAATGTGTTGTACTTGACATTTTATCTGACTCTGATATGACTGATTGTCGCCCATCAGATTTTCCTATAGAGCAACACCTTCATCTACGACCAAATGACGGAACCTCTCTTTCTGATCCGGCAGTTTATCGCCGCCTCGTTGGTCGTCTCCTATATCTAACAGTGAGACGACCAGATATTCAATATGTAGTTAACACTCTTAGTCAATTCATGCAATCTCCATGTTCCTCTCATTTTGATGCGGCCACACGGGTTCATCAATATCTTAAATGGAGTGTCGACAAAGGATTAATTCTTTCGGTATCAAGCGCCATTAATTTAGTTGGATATGCAGACTCTGATTGGGTCGGCTGTACTAACCCTCGGCGATTCTTATAAACGAATACTTGGGAAGTTGGGTGTCATGGAGATTTCAATCCAACCTCCAACATGGGGGGTGGGGGTGGGGTGGGGTGTTAGGAGTATATTATGGAATTAGCATATAAATGTACATTATGGAATATGGTCAAATGAAGAAAATCAAAGCAAGAATCAGTGTGGAGCCACGAATTTTATAGAGCCTGGGTATAAAAATTGTACATTTCTTACGGATAATTTTATAGACTTCCCATATAATGTTACTCCCTTCCTGCGGATAATTGCACATTTCCTGCGGATATACCTTCCCTGCGGATCCTAAAATCCTAAGGAAACAATTACCCACGAAGGTATTACATATACCTGGGAACCTAAATCCTTGGCAAAATCTGCAAGAAAAGTGTTTCTTGCGGAATTTACATCAAAATCCGCAGGAAAAGCGAGAGGTTCTAGTAATGGCTGGACTTGCTACAAAGAAAGTAGAAGCTGAGCCTGGACTAGTGCCCAGGCTAGCTGGAGGTGGCTCCGCCCCTGGCAAGAATCATTATGCTAATGAATGGCATATTATGAAATTAAAGAAGAAAATCATGACACATTTAAAGCTGTGTAATTAATGTTTAAAAATTATCTTTTTTATTTAAAATTTCCTCTTTTACCTTCCTTACCCAAGAAGGATTATTCTCTTAAATAATCTTGGGATGTTACATAACATATGGTAGGAGCTAAAAGTCGACGAAAAAAACATAATGCATATATGTTTATTTATGAAAAAGTCAACAAAAAAGTTTATTGCTAGTTTATTTATGAAAAAACATAATTTCAGTCAAACTAGATACTACATCTGTCTTTAAATATTAGAAATTTTAATAAGACTCCTTTTACATTTTCAACTACAAATATATTAGAAGTTTTGACTAACCATTCATGTTTAATCAACCATACAAATATCACACAATAAATCCTCAAAAATGTTAACCAAATGTTATATCGCCCTTTTCTTTTTCCTTGCTCTAATATCTTCTCTAGGTGATTCTTCAAATGATGCCAAGCTTCAAGAAATCCAATACACAAATGCTAAAATCTTTATTGCGCTGCCTCTAGGTTCATTACCAGTATACTTTGATTGTGATGAGGTATGGGGGCAATTTGAAATGCATGCAGGAGAAACTGTCGAAAGGAGTACTCCTAGTAATGTAGGAGTGGGGTGTATCGTGTTTTGGGTTCGTTTATATACAAATATAGTTGCAAAAATTGGAGAATTCTGGATAATAAAAACCGATGGTTTATTCCGTACTACTGACCATATCCACTGGACAAAAGTTACTAATTGGCGCAATAATACTAGAAATTATACTAGAAATTGATTTGTAATATTTATGATACCAATAATAATATTAATAATTGGATCCCTGTGTCCTAATTTTTTCTTTCTTTACTGTTTCACTTCATCTTTTTTTTTTATTCTCTTCTTTTTACTCTTTTGATAAGTTCTCCATTTCATCTTTTAATTGGATCCAACCTTCTTTTGTCACTTCCACTAAACCTAACCCTAAAATCTCTCACTTTCAGAAAACACAACGCTTTCTCTCAATTCTTCAAACCAATTGGTTTCGTTTCTTCCAACTCTCTGCCTCAATGGCTTCTGCATCACCTTTGTTATATTTACTGGATGGTTGCTGGGAATCTATCTTCAAACTCCTCATCGACACCAACGACAACGACTTCAAAGACTACAACCATGTCTTGAAATCTCTTTCGGTTATCTCGAAAAAGTTTCTCTCCATCACCAGAGGTCTTAGGTTCTCTCTCACTATCTCAAAAAAAGCCTCACTCTCTTTCTTTTCTTGCGATTTTCAAAGGTTTACCAATCTCACCTCCCTCGATTTCACATTGTTCAACGATTGCCTCAACACGGTTCTCTGCAACTCTCTTGTTTTCCGTTGAACCTCACATCACTCAATCTCTCTAACAAACCCATCATTCCCGCTAATGGATTGCGAGTTTTCTCCCGAAATATTACAACTTTGACCTCACTCTCATGTTCCAACATTGAATTGATCAATAGCACTGACATCATCCTCATCGCCAATTGTTTTCCTTTGCTTGAAGAACTCGACCTTAGTAACCCTAAAGATTTCAACGATTTTAGTAACTTCTTTGATGGAGTAAAGGCTCTTTCATTGGCACTTTTCAAACTCCGTAAGGTTAACCTCTCTAATCATAACTATATCAGCGCAAATTAATTTTCCACCTGTTTAAGAATTGTAAATTTCTTGAAGAGGTTATCATGTTTAAATGTTCTCAATTAACCAACGCAGGCATTGCTTCTGCCCTATGCGAGAGACCAACGTTGAGGTCTTTATCCTTTACCGATTATTTCGATCAAGACTGTGCAATGTTGTTTGCTTTCATTAGGAACTGTCCTTCACTTAGTGAGATCAAACTGGAATTCAAATGTATGAGCGTAGAGAGTTTAGAGAATTCCAGCTCTTTGGTGGATTTTGTTGCAAGTCCTCAACTGAAGTCTCTCGGTTTGATTCAAAATTATTGGTTAAGTAATGAAAACATCGAAATGCTTTCTTTCTTATTCCCCAATTTGCAGTTGCTTGATTTGAGCCATTCCTATGACATATCTGAAGAAGGTATTTGTCAATTTTTAAGGAGATGTAGTGAGATTAGGGATTTGAACTTAGCCTACTGTTCGAGAATTGGGCTAGGTAGAATGAACTTTGAAGTTCCCAAACTGGAGGTGTTGAACTTGTCACATACAAGTGTTGATGATGAAACACTATATGCAACTTCAAAGAGTTGTTGTGGACTTTTGCAATTGTTACTGGAAAATTGTCGTAACGTCACAGGGAAGGGAGTGATGCATGTGGCAAAAAACTGCATGCAACTGACAGAAGTCAATCTGAGGCACTGCTATAATGTGCACGCTGATGTTGTTGACTCGATAATATATTCAAGGCCATCGCTAAGAAAGATAATTACCCCACCTTGGTATAGCAAAAAGAGGGACTTCATCTTTCCCTCAACTCTGAAACTGCTATGAAGTATGAAATGTAAGATTTTTTTTGTTTGTTTTCAGATTTATGTCTGAGAAATTACTTCAAAAAATGTGTATATGCTCATCAGTCTACATGAGAATTGCTTAAGTTGTAATGCAAGTCATTGGGTATTTCTTTGTGTCCTACATTCTTTCAAGAACCAATTTTATGTTATTTCTTTTTTGGACACAGCTTACAAACATTAACCTATATACTTTCCGTCCCTTCTTTAGCCTTGTCATAATATAACATGTACATTATATATTCCACTTTAGACCAACATTTGCCTAATTTCTGATATGCTGAGTTTTATATGTCCCACTAACTTTAGTGTGGATATGCATGTGATATGAAATCCCAAACATCATTACCGGAATGAACTAGTTAATTGACCACTACAGTTTTAAGAGAATAAGAGGCAGTGTTTTTGATTAATCTTTGTTGTTTGTTGCTTGTTGATTTTGCTTTTGGTGACTTGATTATTGATTATTAGTCTCTTATTTATGCTACTTTTGTTGTCATTCAAAAACTTATTTTGGAGGTTTCCATAATATGTTCCATTAACTTGATTATTGAAATTTATGACTTCTTTGACACGAGAGCAGTACAAATTCCATCAGTAATTCATATCAGAACCAGTATTTATCAGTAGGTTCAAACATTCAGTTACCAATTCAATCAGTTGAACACGCCGGTCTGGTCCAGTTTTGATTACATTGTGAATGAATAAATTCTTTCAAAGTGAAAAATGTTGTATGTGACTTCTTTCTTGGGGAGTTCTCAGATGCAAGAATGTTTTGTAAACAAAAGTATAGTTCCTTTACTCTAAAATCTCTATACAGTAAGGTCAGTACGCTAGCAGTTATTCAAGTTCTTGCATGTGATATTGCTAATTATTTCCCATTTTAGCTTTCATTTTCAGTATTTGAAGATTTCTCATTATTTTCTATATAACCTATATCAAACTTAAGTGAAGGAAGTGATTATTTATTTGGATATGTTGAGACACTAAAGCCAAACATGTAAAAATTGGTATTGATATTGATACAAGTTCACTTCATTTTCTGTTGTCATCTTTGACAGGGTTTGCAGAAAGGGAGGCTGCAGTTGGGATATATATGTTGGAACAAGGGTGTTTCACAAGTCACCTATTGAGTTTTGACAATAACAAGGTATTAAAAATAATCAATTGGATATGCTAAACAATTTGTTCAAGTGTGCAGGATCCATAATCAAAGT
>Ga0228711_1012769_pt1 | contig 10158 bp, 5 predicted proteins | sample MedpolnodulmetaG_2_FD_177996 | JGI IMG/M metagenome (GOLD analysis project Ga0228711, IMG submission 177996) | Root nodule microbial communities from Medicago polymorpha collected in Santa Monica, California, United States - brown nodules | ecosystem: Host-associated > Plants > Roots > Nodule...
TAAAAATCATATTTTTTTAAAAAAAATTGTTTAATTTTTTTTTTTTTTGGTGGTGGTCGGGTTTAAACCCCGGACCTTGCACATATTATGCATTGTCCATAACAACTGAGTTAAACTCACGAAGACTGTTGAAATTTTATAATACTATAAGAATCTCTTAAAAAAACAGAATTTAAAAAAAAATGAATTAAATATAAGTTTTTATATTTTTGGTGATTAAAAATTCATATTTAATTCATGTTTCGTTAAAAAAAATCTAATTTTTTAGAGAGATTTTTGCAATATTCTACACATTTCTACACAATTTCATTAAAAAAAATACAAAGACTACACATGGATTGACTTAAAAAGATTGACCAAACGTGCTGATTGAAAATTTGATAGGGAATAAAAGTTAAAGAAAAAGTTTAGAGGGACTAGAATAAAAAGTTGGTATATTTATAAGGATAAAAAACATATTTAACCCTAATATATATTTATATTATGGCCTTGTTATATATGTATATATAGTTTCTAACTTAGATCAACCTAAAAACATTAAGGTCAGAATTAGCAAGTGTCATTTTCATTTGGACAATAATACTCATTTGTTATTATTCAAACAAATTTTGAACAGAAAGTTATTTTTGTAAATTTAGGCAATAGTTTTTAGAATGTTTATTGAAAAAATTGAGTGAAAATTTATTAAATTATCCTTTATTTTAAATTGGTTTGAATGGGACAAGTGAATTTGTGTTCAAATAAAAATGTGCATATTTGCTAACGTATAAACCTTAATGCTTTTAGGTTGATCTAAGTTAACAAGCATTATTTTTTTTAGGGAAGTTAACAAGCACTATATATATTTTTTTATTAGGGTTTACTCTAAGTAGAATATTTGGTTTCCTTCAAAATTAGGCTAACATAAATATTATGGCAACCAATATTAATATGAACAGATTTTGCATGGTTAAAACAAGATAGCAAGGAGCAAGAGCAAAAAGTAGTATATTTGTAAAAACTAAAAATAACATCTCTACAAAGACTAAAGCCAAAAAAATGATATATAATGAATATAAAAAAATGAATGAATCTAGAAATACAAATGTGAAATAATATTATGTTCATATGATTTGAATAATTCGTAGTTTTCATTTCACTTTAGTTATTCATACAAATGTGATATGTATAAACTAAATAAAGAGTTCTATTGTGAATGTTCGAATTCACTCCTATAATAAAATAAGAATCTTGTTAATTTATATTTAAAGGATATTTGTTAAAAAAACCTAATAGTATAAATTTAATATTAAAAAAACATTTTTTATACTTTTAAAAATTTAAGACACTTTTTAAACAAAACTATTATACGTAGTTTCTTTACATGTACAGAGCACATGTACATTCTCAAAAAAATAATTATATTATCATGTTCCAAATTTTATATTTTACTTTTTTTTTTTTATCATTTCCTTGAAATGACACCAACTTTTGTTTTGATTTTACAGGCTACGTGTAGAAATTAAGTGCAGCATATTTTTAGTATATTAAGCCAACATTTTGTCTCTTTACTAGTGGCGTGCATCTACACTCACATCTTAAATAGACCAAAATTTGTTCTTCAATAAGGCAATAAATCATTCATCAACGTACAGCTCACTAATTTCTTTAAAAAAATATTGATGACTAACTAATTAAGGTGACAACCAAACTTAGGGATTGAGGAATCAAAGTATATATGAGTCAAATCTATGATAAGATGAAATTTGATTTTTTTCCCCCCAAAAAAGTATTTGATTAATAAGGCTGGCTATATTGTTCTAGCACAACAAGCAAGTTTCACTACCATATATCTTTTTATATGAGAGGGATTCCCATTAGTGTTTTGTGAGAAACCCTCTCAATGCAACAAGAATTTTGCATTTGATCATTGATGAGATTGAGAGAGATTCGTGTGTGTGGTTTCATAATCTTTTATACCATTCAACAATGAACCTAGTCTTAATGATAGAAATCATTATTATTCTTTATCTTAACATTATTTATACTTATATTGAATTAAATATTATACTATATTATGAAGGAAATAAATTAAACTATTTTGGAATCACTAAATGGCTAGACATCTTATCGCTATTTCTCTTTATTCTGAGTTTTTTTTTCAAGAGTTCTCTTTATTCTGAGTTAAAGCTTTTCCAACACTATATATATACACAGAGAATATGCCTTGCTACACTATGTGGCTTTAAAATTGGTTCCAAATGTTCCACAGCAATAGTGATATTTTCAAAGTACGTACCTGATTGTTAAGTGTGCTTTGAGTGATTGTTTGATAAAATCATTTGTAGTGAACATGATTTTATAAAATTAGTTTAGTTAAAATTGTGAATTTGAAGTCAATTATGTTGGATTTTATTCATTCCAAATGTATAGTTATTGTAAAACCTGACGCGAACTTCCAACTCATAACAAAAGTTATTTTACTTTGATGTCTTTTTTTTTTACATAAATATACTTTTGTTACCTCTATTTTCATTTTTCCTGAAGTTTTGGTATCCCTATTTTAAAATTAGCATTTTTTGTCACCCAATTTCAATTTTTTTATGAATTTTGATCCCCCGGACCTACCATAAGAAACTTTACTTTTAGTGACAATAAATTTCCGAAAATTGATATTCACACATATCATAAGGCTGAGAAACACATGTAAAAGACGAAATTGTCCATCGGCAGTTAACTGCCGAGGAAAATACATGACATGTTGGTGCTTCAGTTCACTGCGATACAAACAACCTTTGGTCAGAGCGTTACCGTATTGCAACATAGATTCAAAGATGTCACTTTGTACTCCGGGTTAGGTGGTCATGTGTCTAGATAGGCTTTGGACAACATTGCTTTGGAAGAGTCACGTTGTAGGGAAACATTGTGCATGGACAAAGAAATTTGTGGTTGTGTTCAAATGACTTCTTACGGGCTTCCATGTGCATGCGAAATTGCTGCTAAAATCCTTGAAGACAAGCCAATTTTATTGGATGAGATACACCACCATTGGCTTAGGTTACGTATGGGCGAAGAAAGTAATGAAGATGGTTTTTCTGTTGAGGATGAGTTGAAGGGTATTCAAGAACGTCTCAAGAAACTCCCTTTCCAAATGAAGCTTGAAGTCAAAGAGGTTTTCCAGCAGTTGGCATTTCCTGAAACCACCATGATGTCTCCACCACCACGAAAAGTACCAACCAAGGGAGCCAAGAAAAAAGTGGACATTGCAAGGTCTAAAGGAAAAATTACATCGACTAGTCGAATCCCCTCTTCGTGGGAGGTTGTTGATTCTCAAAATCCGGATAGTCAACCATCACCATCATCAACAACTTCATCATTTAAAAGAAAAAAATGTGCTCGTCTTGGTAAAACATCACTTTCCCCACTTCCACCACCTACTCGGTATCCAAAGCCTAAACCTATTCTTGTTATGAGGCCTATTGATTATATGCCGCACTTCATGCTTTCATTTATTGAAAAAGTGGTGGATGTCATAGGCGATGGACGTTGTGGATTTTGGGCTATAGCCGAGTTCATGGGATTGAACGAACAAAGTCATATCATGATTCGTACACATCTTATTCAAGAGTTGAAAGATCATAGAGATGATTATGTTGAAGTATTTGCGGGTGAGGATCGTTATAACTACATTTTAAATGGCTTACATCCTCCCGCAAATATGGGAGGTTGTGCACATCTTGTTGATAAGTGGTTCACTGTTCCGGACATGGGACACATTGTTGCTAATTATTACAAAAGGTGTGTGGTCGTGTTGATATCTCTTGGAAAATCAGAATCTTTTTTCCCACTAAGAAGGCCACCACCGCCGGCTAAGCAAAAAACTCCCATAATGTGTCTTGGGGTAATTCCGAATCATTTTGTGCTTATTTATTTGAAGAATGGTTGTCCACTACCTCCATCATCTGTGGAGTGGCACAATCACAAGAAAGGAGATGCGGTAACTTGGGAAGATGAGTATTTGGATCAACATGAGTTGTTCCGAAAGCTCATGGTTATTGAAAGTGGAAACAAACTGCCGCAACCACAAAAGGAGTCAAACAAAGCGGCGCCTATTTTGTTGGACACTCCCGAAAAACCAAAGCAACAGTTTGAAGTTATTGCAAAAGATGAGGAAGATTCTATTTCACTTGATCTTCCCCAATCACTTGGTCTTTAATGAATGATTTTTTTGTCGGTGTTACTCCTTTTTTTTGGTAGAAATTACACCGACGTATATTTTGGGGTCGAAATTGTAACGCCATTTTTTTGTGGCCAATATATAAGTAAGATTATGTAATTTATATTGAAATATATGATAATATGACTTTTATGTGGTGAAACTAGGTGCAATAATTATTTATTCGTTATTAATGTTTACGCATTTGATTTATTCGTTATTACATTTCATTTAATTTCATCCTAATGTATGGTTTTTTTTCATAAAGCTTTTGTGAAGTGAAACATGTCTGAGGTTGCAAAAATTAAAGGTCGGGATAGGTACCCTGCTTTTAAAAAGACAATTAAGGTTATGATAACGCCGACCGACTCTCTTGGTGATTTGAAGGCACGACTTAACACTTATTTTGAGCATCTTGGTGAAAATCAATATACACATCACTTGTTTGGACAAATGCCATGCATAGACCTAGGCGAAGATAGAGAAGAATACGCATGGAAAACGGCAAGCTATATGCCTTGGCTTATTGAAGACGATAGCGACGTCGGATTTATGTTTCGGAATATGGTGGAAAATAATATATCATATATGTATGTTCGTTCCATATGCAATTGCGTTGAATGTGTTGTTTAATTTAATGATATGTAATGAATTGTAATGTGTTGTTTAATTATGGACACTTAATTATGAACACCATGTAACGTTTTGATGAATTTCAAACCTTTGTGTAATTTGAACTAAATGTCGGTTTGATTTAATTATGGACAATTGTTAAAGATATTGTATTTTTCTTGTTTATCACTGAGTTTAAATGTTGTATGAGTTATATTGCATTTGAAAATGTTCTGGTTTAATTACAGGTAAAAACTGGCCGAAAAATGGCTTGAAAATGTTCACAATTATGCATAACCCACTGTCTGCATAATTGTTTTTTTCGGCAGTTAACTGCAGTCGGTTTAGGAAATCCTCGACAGTTAACTGCCGAGGGGCAATTTCGTCTTTTACATGTGTTTCTCAGCCTTATGATATGTGTGAACAACAATTTTCTAAATTTCCATAAGTAAAAGTCATTTTACCGTAGATATAGTCCCAATTACCTAGAAACTTGACTTTTAGTGACATTAAATTTCCGTTGGTAAAAAGACTTTTACGGTAGGTATAGCCCTAAGTGCTTAGAAACTTGACTTTTAGTGACACTAAGTTGTCATATGTAAAAGTCCTTTCACTGTAGGTATAGCCCCAAGTAACTATTGCCAAAGATTTGTAAGTTTTAATTAAGCTATAAACATTCGGCTAAAATCCATGGGTAAAACCATAAGTTTTGTTCGACAAGTAAAATCCGTCACTGTAAACTATAGTGACGGCAAAAAATTTGTGGGCATAATGTACGCGCTAGTGAAACAAACTTTTGATTTCGTAGGGGATAAACTATAGTCTATGATGACGGATTTTACTATAATTCGTGGGGCAACTAGACTTTTGGTTTTGTATGCAATAGAGAAACAAATTTTTAGTTTTGTAGAGGATCAATTATAATTTGTGGTAAACAGACTTTTACTTATAGAAATTCATTGTCACTAAACGTCAAACTTTGTTCCGTAGAGGATAAAAGGTAGAAAAATAAAATAAAAATAGGGGACCAAAAACATACGAGTAATTTCTTTTAAGAAAAGAAAAGGTGACATATGATCACCTTATCAAATAAAAAGTTTTCTCAAAATCATATGACGGTATACATCAAATTATTACAGTATCAATTTATTTTTTGAGAGCTTTACAATATCATTTTTTTACTCAGATAGTAAACTTTGATATGCTAGGATGCAAATTCATATATATAATTCTCTACAAGTTTTGCTGTTAGATTTTTCAAAGTAAAAAAAAAATAGAAAAATTTACTTTATTGTTTTTGAAGGCATTTTCTAAATATAAAATTTCACCCTTAAAACAGTATATATAAATTTTCACATCACATGTTATTCCTTGCTGCTTTTTTTAGGGAGTCCTTGCTGCTTTTGTTTTTTGGAGGGTGGAGCGGGAAATATATATGCTTCAATATGATGGACTAAAAGTAGGGGTGGGAATTGTTTTGGAAGAGTGATAATGGTCATTCCTTAAATATCATACTCTTGTCGATGGATACCAAACCTTCCAATTCCATCAAATTATTCCACCTAATGCACTTTGGATGGCACCTTTAACTTAGTGTCTATTTGTTGACACAATCATCTTGAATAATGTGCTAAAATTTGCCGATGAGATTCTGAAAGTGCATGATTCACGACCAAGATCAGGATAAAATTGGATGCAAATAAATATAAATCAACAACCTATATATTCTACTCAGGATAAAATTGGATGCAAATAAATATAAATCAACAACCTATATATTCTACTTATCTCTTAGCTAGGTGCGTAGTTGAAGGTTCCGCCAAAAATGAAAATATACATATATGGAGAGTGGTTAATAATATTCTGTCCACTATGTCCAACTTGATAAAGCAAGCAGAAGATAAGGCATATCTTCATTTATGTAGTAACAATACAAGAATGATGGGTATATTTTCTGACATGGTTAATTTAGTGATAGGTAATGAGCACGATCGATGGAGAAGAAACAATACATTATATAGGGATATAATCGGGACCAAATCTATCTTAAACACAAACACGATTTTCTTTTGAAGGATTACACGCAAACACAAATTAAAAAAATATATAGACACACTCACATAAATAGAGAAAAATAAACGAAGATGAATTGAGTTACATTATTCAATTATTTTCTATTAATTAGAGCAATAGGATTTGCTTAATCTAAAGTGAATATATAATAAAAGGGTGAAATGAATAATCTCCTTAGAATATAATAACGATAATATCAAGTATTAATTATTTATTCATTAATAGTTTTTTTGTTTGATGAGTGTGGCTTATGTTAGTTTTACCAAAGCCCTACGATGGGCGCCAACTGTACTTGCAATGAGTACAATATCTGAAACTAGGGTTTAGAACTGTTTAATTCCTTTATTCATCAATAGTTAATATAGTTCACTTTAAACTCTACATTAAGTTAATCATTTTAGAAGCAAAGAGTCGAATAAAAAAAATGTTGCTTTTATCATATTATTTAATTAAGGAAAATGTTAACAAGTGCCCTAAGTGCATTGTTTAAGCATCTAAAAGTAGTAACTTTTGTATTGAAAATTGTACGCTTATGACTTTAACAAGTGTTTGACTTGTACTTTCAAGACATAATTTCTTTTTGTGGGTTCCTTAAACAATGTTCTTATAACACTTGTTAACAAGACCCTCTATACCATTAAGTTTTATCTAATTGATGAAAACTAATATATAAAGCAATGAAGTGCAAGGAAAATTGTTGGCATATCTTCATTTATGAAGTAACAATACAAGAATGTGTGTATTCCAACAAAATGTTTGTAGGGGTTGTTAACTTACAAGTTACATCCATTTATTTTTTAGGAGAAGTACGTTAAATAACAACATCTTGAGGTCCTTAAAAAAAATCTTGAGGTATATTTAATTATTTTTTAGTTATAATTTATTAATATATTCATTTAAAAATATAAGTATATGTACATTGTTAAATTTAATATATAGATTATATTATTTAAATAATATGAGATGCTGTAGTATTTTTTTTAAGGTTAAATATGTTTTTGGTCCCTATAAAATTGAGACTTTTTAAGTTTAGTCCCTACTTAATTTTAATAGTTTTTTTAGTCCTATAAAAAATTTATGCACTTAGTTTTAGTCCATACAAAATTTACATTTGTTTAATTATGCTTAAACTCTTAACTTTTTGAACAATTTTTTGCAGACATATTAAGAACATTACTAAAAGTTCCTCCACAAAAAATTATATCAAAATTTAATTTCTAGGTCCAAATTTTTGTTGCTTTTATCTTGAACTTTTGTCTTTTAAAAAAATTCATATTTAATTCATTTCATGTTAAAAATTCTAAATTTTAGTAAATGAACCTTATGTAATGTTCTAAACTTGTCTTAGAAAAATATTTCTTAAATTTTAGAGTTTAAGAATAATTAGACAAACTTTATTTTAGGAGGGACTAAAATACATGCAAATATTTTTTGTAGAGACTAAAAAAACTATTAAAATTAAGTAAGAACTAAACTTAAAAGTTTTCAATTTTATAGGGATTAAAAACATATTTAACCATTTTTTATGTTAATCCTCTGGTTTTCAGATGAATAAGACCTTGATAATCTAGAATTTGACTAAAATATGGCTAAAGTCTAACCGATAGTTGTTCAATCAAGAAATTGAATATGTGTTCTCCTAAATGAAGTGGGGTTCGTTAATCATTTAAGTTCAATCATATAGTTTAATACTACTCCATCTGTATCAAATTAAGTGACATATTTGGGTTATGCGTGCTCCCTCGGTCACATTTATAAGTAAAATACAACTTTTTAAGTTTATTGAATAATTAATATATTCAATCACATTTGTAGACCATATACATCAGTTATTCAATGAAATTATATGTGTCACAAGGGTACAAGTTAGCACGACCTTAAAAAATAATATTCCTAAACAACTAGTATTTTACACTCTCTCCGTCCTAAATTATATGTCGCTTTGAAGAAAAAATTCTCAAATTATACGTCGCTTTGGAAAAAAAATCTCAAATTATACGTCGTTTTACAATACCAATGAAACGTTAATGTTATTTTTCCTATTATATCCATAACTATTTACTACCCCCTCTATTTTCAATTCTTTTATTTATCTTTCTCATATTATTTGTTAAAGACAATTTTGTAAAACAACTTATAATATCTCTGTCATACATAAAATCAATTACATTTTTTAATACGTGTGAAGTCATATAATTTAGGACGGAAGGGGTATCATTTACTAAAAACTTCTTATTAATTTTAGATAGTAGAATAGTTGAGTTGAGTGAAATTTAATGAATAAATATAAAATAGATAATAAATATTATATTGATATTTTAAAGTATAATTATTTTGATACATATAAAAAAATGCAAAAATAACACTTTTTTTAGGAGAAAGGAAAAACAACATTTATATGAGACATATAAAATACTACTATTTATTTATTTTGAGTAAATTACCATTTTTAAAACATACACTATAGAAAATAGGAAAATAATCATAAAAAAATAAAAAAAAGGTTGTTTGAAGTGATAAAGCAGTGAAAGTTGGATTAAATACGCGATGACCCGAAAGTGATTCATAAATCCTCATTCGTCGTTGCTTTCTTTTTTTTCTCTCTCTCTCAATCTCTTCTCTTCTGCACAAATAAATAAAGAAGAATCTCCGCATCCTTAATTTCACATTCCCATCTAACCCACTTCTTCTTATTATTATTATTATTCTTATCTATATTAATTCATTTCATTTCATTATTATTCTCACTCTCCTCATTCCCATTCCCATTCCCATTTTATATAAATCCCATCACATCTTCTTCTCACTATTTCCCTTTTAACTCCTCAACAAGAATCTTCTTCTTCTTCATCATCAACGATCCAAATCTAACGGCCAATATTCATCAAAAAAAGATCCAATGGGTTGTGTTGTTCCTGCAGAACTTAGTTTAGATTTAAGACCAAATTTCGTTCCCAAAACCATCGCTAATTTCCTCTATCACCTTTCCACAATCCAAACCACCTCCGATAAACTCTCCAAACTCCATGATTTCCTCTCTCGACTCGAAGATGAACTCAATAAGATCGATGCTTTCAAACGTGAACTACCTCTCTCCATGCTTCTCTTAAACGACGGTTCGTATTCCTTTCAATATCATCATCATAATCTTCGTTTAATTCAATTTTTATGATACCCTTTTGAATTTTTTATGTGGGTTTTGAATAAAGTTAACAACTTTGGAGTTTTTGATTCAATGGGGCTAATGGGTTTTTTTTTTTTTTTTCAGCAATTTTTGT
>Ga0228711_1012772_pt1 | contig 10156 bp, 1 predicted proteins | sample MedpolnodulmetaG_2_FD_177996 | JGI IMG/M metagenome (GOLD analysis project Ga0228711, IMG submission 177996) | Root nodule microbial communities from Medicago polymorpha collected in Santa Monica, California, United States - brown nodules | ecosystem: Host-associated > Plants > Roots > Nodule...
AATAAATAAGTTGCGGTAATAGAGTGTAGGTCCTGTAGGAGTAGAAATATAGTTCAGCCAGATTTATATTGGTTTGGCTACCAACCATTTTATGGCGGACGTCCTACCTTCAAGGGCAAGTAACGTTACTGCACTTGGTTATAATCATATCATATCACGTGTATACTTAACTCTTTAATGCCTGCCATACAAGGATATCTGTAATACTCCTTTGGATTTTTTAAGTATTGTTGATGATCAGTTTATACATATCAATGCATAACTTTGTCGTCACTTAAAAACTTGCAAATGAGAACTTGTTTAAGATTCAAACTTGGAAATAATTGATGTAAATTTTATGTAGAAAATGTTACTTTTTGTTGTTTTAATGTGTTGAATACACAATTTCAAGATAAAGTTTTCACTTTAAACTTCTTAACACGGACATTTGTTAGCATTTCATTTAAAAATATTCATTGAAACAAATTAAACAACTTTTATGCTAACATTTCTCTTTATATATTAATACAAAGCTATGATTAAAGTAAATTATGCGAGTCCATGATCAAATGTCGTCACTTAAAATTGAATGGAGGGATTATTTGAGATGGAATTGCATGCGAGATAGAATTTATGACAAGTTGACATGTTGATAGATATTTTAGTAAAAATAGTAGATCAATCGATTTTCTTTAATTTAAATACTGAATTACTATTATCTTATTTTTATCTATAGATAAAGTGACAAACGAAACTCACACACATAACATAACTGTGAGATTTAAAGTTCAAACTGAAGTGAAAATATTCAACTTAACAATATTAATATTGATAGTCGAGTTAGGTCTTACAAACAATTATTTTTATTTTTTTATAAGTCCCTTTGTCACTTTTTAAGAATATTTTTTTAAACAATATATATTAAAAAAAATTATAGTGTATATTTTGTATTTTTTCTGTCAATATACATTTTGTATACTATTTGTCCTTACTCCTTGTGCATAAATTTGACTAATATTAACTTTTCCTATTCCAAATAAATAATAGTTTTTTTAAGGAGCCAAGATAAATAATAATATTAATTAGAGATACATTTTAAAAAAATAAATAAATTAGAGATATATTTTAAAAAATTAAAATTTGTATGTAATATTTTATATTGAAGGTAGCCAAAACTTATTAGTTTTTTTAAAAGATTTCCATACAATTTTCATGACTAAAAAGATTTACATACAATTTCCAAATACCAGTTCTTGATTGTAGTCAACAGAAATAAAAATAGTACTTATAATTCTTTTTGACTAAAAAATACTCCTAATACTTATAGTTATAACTTTTTTCTTTTTTATTAATATTACTTTCTTTTTTTATCAACAGGAATGGGAATAAATTAAAAATTAAAAATTCCTACAAAATAAAAAAAATCTTTGAAAATAAAGCTCCTCTGTCTCTGTTTCTCTCTCTTGTACGTTTTGTTTGTTAGTATCACATCACTGTAGCAGTAACAGAGAGTTGAGGATTTGCATAAACATCAATTGGAATCGTGAACTGAATTGAAATCAATCTCAGAGAATGGATACATTACCAACAACATCGACGTCGAAGCGAGGAGGAGGAGGAGGAAGATCAAAACTCGTTCAAACATCAAAACCTTCTCTCCTCTTAGCTTTCTTCTCTTGCGTCGCTTGGCTTTACGTCGCCGGCAGGTTCCTTACTCCGATCCGATTCTCCTTCATTTCAATTTGATTCATCTTTGTTTACGCTATTCGTTTTCAATTTTTTGATCTGAAATACTAACGGATTCGATCATGATTAAAAATGTGTTAGGTTATGGCAAGATGCAGAGAATCGGAATTTACTTGCGAGTCTTCTCAAGAAGAACTCCGCACAGGTTTTTTTCCTCTTTTTTTTCAAATTCATTTTTGTTTCATGTCAGTTTAGTTGCTGATTTCTTGATATACGGTAGAGTTCTTATGATATACGATTAAATTTTGAAATCCATAATGTTTTCGCCGTTTTGGATATGAAGCACGGACACCAAAGACAATACTACTGACATGTTGAGTGTTCGACATGTATCAGTGTCCAACACCGAGACAAAATTGTATTTGATTATCTTATTTTCTCACATTATTATCAGTGTTTGACGTGTCCATGTCTGTGTTAGTGCTTTATATAGTTTACGATTGAATTTTGAAATTTGTGTTGTTTTTTGGTTTCTGCTATTTTCATTTTTAGTTTATCAACTTATGATATTGTGAATTGTGATTTATTTTTTGTTGCTAGAGGCCTAAGGTTCTTACAGTGGAAGATAAGTTAATGGTACTAGGGTGCAGGTAATTGTGCTCTTTTTTGTGTAAACTTATTTTATATATAATTTTATGACTATTTATCCTTTTTCTGTAATAATAATTTTAATCATTTATCATCTGGTCAACATCTATTCCTATCTCTCGGTAAATAACTAAGGGTATTATTGACCAACCAATAAATAGGAATGAATAATTTCTGCAAATACAACAATTAAAAAGGAATAGAGAGAGTAGTTTGTTCAAATTCCGTTGCACTGCACGCTATATTTGATATTTGACAACACTGGTTTTTATGATGTTGTTTTGCAAAGGATTTATGTGTATGTTGTTTATTAGGGATCTGGAGAGGAGGATTGTGGAAGCTGAGATGGAATTGTCGTTGGCCAAGAGCCAAGGGTACCTCAAAGGACAACGGCAGCAAACTGGTTCTTCTGACCGTAGGCTTCTTGCTGTTATTGGAGTATATACTGGATTTGGAAGCAAACTCAAAAGAAATGTATTCAGAGGGTCTTGGATGCCTAGAGGTATGTTTGGAATTCGGTTGAAATTCACCAGTTCATGTAAATTTCTGTGCTTCAGTCGTCTTTTTTTGGTTACGAAGGAGGTTTGACTTTGTCTGGTGAGAGGGACTAGGGAGGGTAGGCTAAAGTAGAGGCAACTTGGCCTTGGTGAGACTTGATCTTAGGTTCAATGCTCATTTGCTTGATATCTAGTGATATCAATTATGTTGGCTGAAATGCAAACGTTGATTGTTTTCTTAGTTAGTACACCCTCCGGTCACTATTATAATCAAAATTTAACATTTTAGGTTCATTCAATAAATGATGTATGTGAACTATAGTTAGTAGAAGACAGTGGTCTTAATTGGAATTTAAATTGGGAGTGACTTTATGCCTCTTAATTTGAAATTGCGTGGGATTTTCGCATTTATACTTTGATTTTGATGGTTTATACTATTATAAGCAATTTAGGAGTGACTTTCTTAGTTTCTTGAAGATTTGTTTTTAATTTATACTTTGATGGTTTATTGCCATTTTCATGATTTCTAGTTTTCTATCTTTGTTTCCCTAGGATAAGTTTTAATATTTTATCTAGCAAATGTTAAAGATATAATGCGCCGCAGGCATTGTGTAAAAACGCCTTGATAATTTTGTATTATTATTTTGTTCATATTTAGGTCATAGTATATTGTACATGTGTTTAATGTAACTTTTTCATAATAGTACTGGTTTAGTGAGATTTTCCAAAAAAAAAAAGTATTGGTTTAGTAAGTCACGGCTTGATTTGATATATTAGATATGCTTTTTTGAATAATGAGAACGTAAACAGTTGGTTTACCTCTAGTTTTTTGTGATTCTCTAAGAAGGAAATTTAGAGTTGTTCATATTTAGGTCATAGGATATTGTACATGTGTTCAATGCAACTTTTTCGTAATAGTACCGGTTTAGTGAGATTTTTCAAAAAAAAAGTATTGGTTTAGTAAGTCACAGCTAGATTTGATATATTATATGCTTTTTTGAATAATGAGAACGTAAACAGTTGGTTTACCTCTTGTTTTTTGTGTTTCGCTAAGAAGGAAATTTAATTGAGTTGTTCATATTTAGGTCATAGTATATTGTACATGTGTTCAATGCAACTTTTTCATAATAGTACCGGTTTAGTGAGATTTTTCAAAAAAAATAAAAAATATTGGTTTAGGAAGTCACAGCTAGATTTGATATATTTTATATGCTTTTTTGAATAATGAGAACGTAACCAAATGGTTTACCTCTTGTTTTTTTTGTTTCTCTAAGAAGGAAATTTAATTGAGTTGTGCTGTTATGATTGCTTTGAACTAAGACTGAGAACCTAATATGAAGTTACCCAAGAGACTCAATGTTAACTTCAAATTGACATTTTTATGCTTCTCGATTAGTACGCTGGGTTTGATTCTGTTGAGTATCATTTGCATGGTTATCTTTTTAGGTCAGTTATATATCACTGGCATTTTCTCTTCAAATTTCTGGCAGGTGATGCCTTGAAAAAACTTGAAGAAAGAGGAGTGGTCATACGTTTTGTAATTGGTCGGAGGTTTTTCCACGCACTCATCCATACTGGCTATGATATTAATACATATTTTCTTGAAAATTTAATGATTAATTATCTGCATTTTGAATCTTATTTTACCTTTAAATTTGTTATTGACAGTCCTAATCGAGGTGATAGCTTGGATCGCAATATTAATGAGGAAAACCGCTCAACAAAAGATTTCTTGATTCTTGTAAGCAAAGTGTTTTGTGTAATTTAAATTAGCTCAATCCTTTACCTTGGATTGTGTGAGTGGACAGGAAGCACTGAATTGTTTTTTATATCTGGCTTATCATAGGTGCTTAAAATTTAGGGTATTAACAGTTTAGGGTTATCTAGTACATGCATATGCAAGGTGATAATATTTCCCCTCATTTAAAACTTGCATTATTTCTTAAATATTTCAATCTTAGGGAGACTTGAAGCATTGGTGTGGTGGTTAAATTATTCTTTTTCTGGTGGAACTAGTTTTGATGGGATGGAGCAAAGGACAATTATTGACCATTGTGTTTATCAATGCTTTTCTAAATGAAATACTCATTTGAGCATGCTTCCATGTCATTGAACCTTGTTGAACAAGCTCAGTATAGAGCTTGACCATCTGTTTTTTTCGTAATAGGAAAGTCACGAGGAAGCTCAAGAAGAGTTGCCTAAAAAAGCAAAAATCTTCTTTAGTACGGCGGTTCAGAACTGGGATGCTGAATTTTATGTGAAAGTTGATGACAGTATTGACATTGATCTCGGTAATGATGGTTTAATAATGAATGCATGTATTTAGGAGATTATGTTGAACTAACTCTAATTTATCATGTGAAATTGAGTCTTAACTTTATTCATTGGCCTAACAGAGGGTTTAATTGCTCTTCTTGACCGTCGACGTGGCCAGGATGGCGCATATATTGGATGCATGAAGTCAGGAGACGTGATATCGGAAGAGTACTCTCCTTTATCTGAACTAACTCTGATAATTTATTTATGATAAAAGATGTGTGGAAATATTTGCCAGTTTTTATGTAGTGTAGATGGTCCTAGAAGATTTTTCTTTAAGCTGTTTGAAATTGTTCATTTTACTGTTTTGAACTTGTGTTGAAATTTATTCACATTTATCCATTTTTGCGTTCAGAATTATTACCGTAGTTTTTTTTTTTAAATAATACTCTGAAATTGCCACATCTGTGGATGTCACTGATTATCTTAATTTTCATCCCATCGAATGTGTTAATTATCTTTAGGCATGCCTCATATTTGCCAAGGAAATTTGCATTCCCTGGCGTTTAGAGGTTCCCATTGAATGTGTTAATTTCTAATGAATAATGAATTTTTTTATTTTAAATTGTTAAGTTCGTGTGCTTAATCTTTATATTCCTTTATCGCTTGTTATTTTCTCTTTCATCGAAGTTACAATATCATTTTGTTTTATAAATTTTTTACAAGTTTGATTTTTCAATTGAGATTTTTGGATTCAATTTATAAGCTCCTTATTTTGTTTTCAGGGGAAAGCTTTGGTATGAACCTGATTGGTGGAAATTTGGGGATGAAAAATCGTAAGTAATATACCCTTTAGATGAGAAAAGATTTGGTGATTTATTTGTTCTTGTTTATTCAGGAATGATCTTCAATCTGATTATGCCTTAATATATCTTAAATTGAAACCAATACATTATTCTTTGTTGTTTTATCATTGAACTGAAATAATCTTTGGTCTTCACTATATCTCACATCAGTGCTAAGTACTAATAACAAAAATTGGAGGGAACGATTAATTTGTAACTTCAGCATACTCAATAAATTCCTGTTATATGCTGTCATCTCTTTGCCAAATTTATACTGTTTAAACACATGTTTTGTATTATTACCTAAATTGTTTCAATCATATTGTTATTTAATGAAAACTGCGATAGAATTGTGCATTTTCTTGCCTTTGCATGCAATCACCAATTAATGGAATCATCTGGTCTTTGATTCATATATGCCATTAGTCAGTAGTGATGTGAAAAACTGGATAATGCCAAAAACCATATGGGGTTTAATGGATTGCTTGAAGTGTTTCTTTGATTGTTTATTGTGAGTTTAATAGCATTCACCATGGTAAAAAGGAAAATAGAACAAGTTGTATGCATAAATTGAGAGACTCCAACATTTTCCTATTTGTAACATCCATTGCTTGTAGGTTTTTGTTCAAATACGCTGTAATTATAAATTTTTATCAGAATGTGGGTATAATAGTGTCCATCCTCTGTTACCATTATGACCATCCTTTCATTGGGCTCCATCACCATTGCCACTATTCGTTTGTGGCCGGTTTTCCATCATCATTATTGCCATTATCATCACCACCTGAATGATTGAATATTTAATATTTATTGCTTCTTACCATATTCCTGTCACCATTTTCTATGATAACTTGTTAATCTTTTTTGACATTTACTTCAATTCAAATGAATAATAGTCATAAAGACATAAATTTAATTATTATTTTTTTGCCAAAAAGTTATCCTTTGTACATAAGTATTTAGGTCTTGTTAACCAGTGCCCTAAGGGAAATGGTTAAGGATTCCATTAATAGAAACTTTATCTTGGAAATATAAGTCTTTACTTTTTTCTTAGCAATAATTACACCACTTTTCGATGCAAACTTGCTTATTTTAGTACTTTAACCAATGCCCCAAGGGCAATGGTTAGCATTCTCCTAAGTATTTTTATCATAGTTTCCAGCACAGGTCAATAATACTAGTTATCATTTTCAAAACAATGATAAACAATCTGCCGTTTATACTTAATTATGTCTGTATATCACATGCTACTCTACTAATGTTTATAATTCCCATCACCTGATTCCAAAGTACTGTATATACTTAGAATGTAGAACTCTTTGACAGGCCATGTGTCCCTTAACTTATATATGAGTATGTTTTGCTGTTCTTTTAATATATAGATTGATTGATACGGTATGGTATTAGAACTCCTAATGGAAAATGCATGTTGCATACTTTTGACAGAAGTCTCAATGTATAAATATTGCGGATGGAACCTCTTTACTTTTTTAGTAGTATGGATCTCCGTATTGAGTTGTTTTATTTTTTCTAGTGTTGATTTTTTTTTTTTTGGAATGGCCAGCGTTGATCTTTATTGCTTTATTGTCTTTAGGTATTTCCGACATGCATCTGGTTCACTTGTTATACTTTCGAAGAATTTGGCACAGTACATTAACATAAACAGGTTAGTTCTCAATGTCTTATTTGCACAAGGAGGTTCTGTTTGTAACAATCTTTGCAATTAACTTAGGCAGCTTTAGTTTTGTGGCATGGCGGCCTCAATTTAGCATTTTGGATGAATGCAGTGTGGCATCTAGATGTCCTAATTTCGGCTAATTGATAATGAGGAGGGTTTGGATATTAATCGGCTATTGCTCTGTGCCATATTCTTGGCTGGTATTAGAGTTGAAGCTACTTGGTTGTCTTCTTTTTTTTCAGTTATATGTTCCTATTTCCAAGAATAGGACACATCACTATAAAACATGCTATTAAAAGTGAAATCAATTTAAAAGTTTATCTAGATAATTCCAGAGTTGAGAGTGCTGGCAAGAGGTTCAGGTAGAGAGCCTATAGCCAGTCAGATTAGTATTCTTTCCTGTTCTATTGAGAGAAAAATCTTTTCCTTTTTATATTATACATGATGTCATTTTTACCGAGCACAAGTTATTACATCTTCGGATGGATATGAGGGATTCAGACAGTGATGATATTAAATGTTGCTTTGTGTTTAACTCTGCTTTCTCTCAGAAGATACTTTTATTTTCTCTTCTTATCTAGTAATATATCTTGATCTATCCAAAAACAAAATGTAGTGTATCTTTGAAGACCTATGCGTATGATGATACAACATTGGGATCATGGATGATGGGCGTCCAATCAACATATATAGACGACAGTCGGCTTTGCTGCAGTAGCATCAGTAAAGGTAATATCCCAATCCTCATGTTGCTGTCACTACTTTATGACCATTGAATCTGTGGAAAATGAAAATGTATTTGGGTAAGATAATGTATCAAGAAAAAAATACTTGATGTGTCTTCAATATATATTGAAGAAATTATAGACATATGCACCGTCAGTGTAAAGTTGATAACTCACCAATTTATCATATTATATTTTTAAATAAAAAACTCAAAAATCAAGTAATATAAGTGTTTTGTTGCCTAATTTACACTGATCGTGCTTATATCTTAATATATACAGTATATGTATTTGTTTTGTTTTGCCCCTACCTAAGTTCACAAAATTGAACTTGCCTTGCTAATACTAGTGGTGTCCAATTTTCAGATAAGGTATGCTCGTTGGCTTGATTGGATGATGTGATCCACATGTTTCACTACTTGTCTCGGAGTCTAACGATCAGTGTCAGTTGAAGATTATGTTTACTCTTTTTGATCCAATACAACATTGAGAGCTTTGCAGACAACCAATAGAGTTCCTTTTTATACCTACAATGATCTGTTCATTCTTTTAGATACACTACATTATGCAAGTGCTATATGATCATAGGCCTCCTCTGTTATTATTGTTTTATACAAAACTTCTGCTGATGATCAAATATTGGAGAGGAAAAAAATTCAAAGAAAGCATAGGCGTTTAATATACTGTGTATTAATGTATTGAATCACCCAGACAGCAAATTATATTTTTCCTTTTTTCTTTTGCGGTGCTTTGCATTCCCCAAATTTTCATATTTTAGTCCCTAATAAAAATTGCCTTTTATCAACCCGTATCTCCAAGCTGACCTATTACTAAAAAATTGTTGATGCATGAATTGCTTATCGAAACATTATTTGTCTTTTTTGTTAATAGGAATTGAACTCCAGGGCTAGAACCCGTTGGTGCCTTTTTCATTTAACGATATTTAAAACTGAAAATAAGAGTAACTTGAAAATTAGTCCATTGAATGTTATTCATGAATCAAATGAGTTGAATTTAAGCTTAAAATTAGGGTCGATAACAGTTACACTTTAATTATACTCCCTCTAATCTTTATTATAAGAAGAAAAGCCAAAAAAAACATCAAAACTAATGTAATTATTAACTATTGCAACCTTTTAATCACTTGGAGTTAAAATCCTCTCTATTTGTGAAAGTAAATGGAGAATACAATTTGGAGAGATAGATAAAAATAATAGATAGTGAATATTTTAATTAAATGGGTCCTACCATCATTAATTACTTTATACTTTATCCAAAAATTGTTGTGTTTTTATCTCTTCAAATGGAGGAAATGAAGAGAATTGTAAGGCTCTGTTTGGTAAGGCCAAAAAGCTAACTTATAGCTTATAACGGATAGCTTATAAGCTCGTCTGATAAAAAAAGTCCCATTTAGTAACGGTCTTTTTACAACGAACTTATAGCTTATTTCAGAAGCTTATAGCTTATTTTTCAGACGCTATTTCAAGTAGCGTTTGAGTTTATAGCTTATAGCTTATCATCTTTTGTCCCATTTTTACCCTTATTATTTTAAGTAAAACCCATATTTACCCTTTATAATTTATTATACTTTATAAACAAAATGCTATTGGACGGCGTATGATGCTTCTGTAGTGACATATATATATATGCCTCCGCTGTGTGTGTTTTTTTAAATGATAATATATACCTCACGTGTTTTTGCCTTGTCTTGAACCGTACATAATTGTTTCAAGTCTTTTGTAAAAAAAAATATATTTTATGTCTATTTATCCCTTCCTTGATTGATAATGCATTTAATAATTCAGTAAAATAAATTTCAAAAAGGTCCTCTCAAAAAAAAAA
>Ga0228711_1012774_pt1 | contig 10155 bp, 7 predicted proteins | sample MedpolnodulmetaG_2_FD_177996 | JGI IMG/M metagenome (GOLD analysis project Ga0228711, IMG submission 177996) | Root nodule microbial communities from Medicago polymorpha collected in Santa Monica, California, United States - brown nodules | ecosystem: Host-associated > Plants > Roots > Nodule...
TGTTATTCTATTTCTTAGATCCAAAAGTATTTGTCAATATCATTTTGAATCTCAATAAAGCATTAAATACAAGAATAACAACAATATTGAATAAATAAGGTAGAATCATATATTAAATAATCAAGAGTTTACATAATAGCATGTTTGAATACCTCAAAACCCACAAGGGTAGATGTAACTACATATGTCTATGATAACTTTGCAAAGGATGAAGAAAAGATGCAGATTCCATGCCTAGACTAATGATGTCTCAACAAATCTTGGGTTGAATCTACTCTTAACTACCTTGCTTTGTGTTTCTCTCTAGAAATGCCCTAGTCTCTCTCTAAAAACCAGAAAAATGTAATAGAAAATGTAATGCAATGACTGGAAAGAGAGAAGAAAACTATTTCTATGGGTCACTTCAACGAAATGTATAAAATCTGCCTCTGCACCAATGAAGTTGCTCCACGTGTCCCTTATCCACTTGAATTTTCTGAAGTTTGCTGATGACTTCGCTGATGGCGAAATCTTTCTGATGCAACTAAGCTAATGGCAAAATATTCGCTAATAGCGAAGTTTGGCCTTCTGCTTCTGAACGTCACTGATAACTTCACTGATGGCGAAACCTCACTGGAACTTTGCCAACATTTCGCTAATGGTGAAAATCTCGCTAATGGCGAAATCTTGTGAACTTGGTACAATTTTATCCTTGCTTGCATTTTCCTGCACAAAAAGGGTTGAGTAGGGCATGTAAAGCATAAATGACATTAATGCACATAATTGAAACTTTTCCATCAATAACTTGTAAAACAAATCACCAAAATGCCTAAACTAACACATGAATTAGATCACTTTTTAGCACTTATCAGATATACAATTAGACATACATTACTATGAATGGATAAGTTTGTAATTTTCAAAAGTATACAAAAACACGTATTGTTCAAGCAGCACATCTTCAATCCTGACCTTTGAATTTTTATATATTAAATCGATGGTAACGTTGTTATTTTCGGACATACAAAAAGATTGTCTTATGCATGCTAAACATTACAATACAAGATAACCTGAACAACCTGAACAAAATGAACATTATATGAAAGACTTTGTCACAACCTGATTTAAAACAAGAACAATTAGAATGATTTACATCTTGAAAGAAGTACTCAACACATAAAGAACAAAATTACAAGTCATATGCATATAAGGAAAACCTATTAAATTTTCGGTAGATTGTAGAAATTATATAAATCAAACATAGCATTAATAAATAACTGTTAGCATAATCTAACTACACTAAATGGTCGATGGTCATCTAAACTTCATTGTTATCCTCATCACCACAACAACGTCAAAATTTACTTTTAACACTATAACCCACTCTTCAGAGAAATTGAAGTAGAGAAGATGTGTTAATCGAAGTAGATCTCGAGTTTTGTTGCAATTGGATAAATAATTAGGGTTTGAAGCAGAGAAGATGTTCGAAGCAGATCTTGAGATATTATTGGATTGTAGGGTTGTTATTCCTTTTTGGGCCTAACTTAAAGTGGAAAAGTTAGACGTTTGCTCTTAAGACGTCAAAGAGTACTATCACATACTTAAAAGTGACATTCAATACCCTCAACTGCAGTGGTAGTTAACTATCATTGGAGATATTTAAGTCGTCTTCAAGTGAGTGATAGCAAATCTTTTACCGTAAACAAGAATATTAAAAAAGTTATTGGACCTAACTTTATTGGGGAAAGTTAAAGACCTGTTTTTTTTCCAGAAAATTGCTCTTCTCCCATAAAAAACTTGCTCACTCCCTTACAAACTGACAAAAATACTCACAGCGTGACTTAAGTCACGCAGGTGTTAAACGCAACGTGACTTAACTCGTGTAGGTTATAATCCAATGTGAGTTAAGACACGTTGTGCCTGTGTCCACTACCAGAACATCAGAAACACATTTTTCTTTAATTTCCTTCATTTATTCACATTCATTACGCCGCGTTAACAACCTGCGTGAGTTAATTCACGCTGAAAGTACCGAGGGTGACTTAACTCATGCAAGAGTACTTTCGTCCATTCAGTTGGGAGTGAATGTTTTTTTTTATGGAGAAGAGCAATTTTTTGTTTTTAATTAGGAAAATAAGTGTTTTTGCATTAATGACATATTCGTAATATTTTACAGCTTTAGAGACCAAACAAAACTCAATTTCGTTCCCTAAAAAAAATAAAATAAAACTCAATTTCGTTGACCATTTTCTCAACGTGGTCAACACCATCTTCTCTCAACGTAGGGGTGTGCAAAAATATGGTTAACTGAACCATATCACTAAACTAAACCACAAAAAAACTGAACCATATTAAATGGTTAATAAACTGAACCACAAATTTAAACCAATTCAGTTAACCAAACTTAAGTTTAAAATCGGTTTTAACTTGTTTTTAATTCTTTATTATTTTCTTTTACAAATGTTTAAAAAAATATAATTTCAAGAAAAATTACAAATTTATATATATAAAAATAAATAATACTCACATAAATCATAAAATAATTGCTAAGTGCCGGCCGCCACCTCACCATACCGAACCGCCACCAGCCACCATTGACCACCACAATCTCACCGGAGCACCGTCGTAAGGTCCTTGGAGAGCCGCCTCAAACCGCCGCGAAATCATCAGAGGTCCGCCGTTCGCGTCGCGAGAGCTCAGTCGTGAACCACCGACGGCGATCACTTAGCCACCACCTATCACCCTCTCTTTTATAAATATTATATTATTCATTTTATTTATTTATATATTAAATTATTTAATTAAAAATTAATATAAAAATCTGAAGGAAAAAATTATGATATGTAAAAATCACTTAGTAAAAAAAACTCAAAAGAACTTGCTTTAATAAAAAATACACTTCAAAAATATTAAATTGGTTTCCAACCAGTTTATGATCCATGAACAATCCTATCTCAACGGCTCTGGCGATTCTGCCAAGAACCAAAACGCATAAACTCTAGATTCTTCGATTGTTAGGTTTGTCATTCTTCATTTCTTAGGTCGATTTTCTTCTTTTTGATCTCAATAAAATTCAGCTTAGAATTTTGATTTATAATTTTAGATATGGTAGAATTTGAAGTTGTCTCCGTAATCTATGCTAAGTGGAACCCATGCCTACTTGAGTATGTTTATGTTATTATGCATCTGGTGTGTGTTCATAACTAGTTTCATATTGTTTTGTTGAGTATGTTAGCATTGCAGCATGATCGGGTTCGGGTTCAGCATGATCTAGCTTATAAGTAATGTGTTAAACTAATTTGATGTGATTGATTGTTACTTAACAGTCTGTAAGGAATTGAAAGAGTATGAAGAACACTAGCCATCGTCCACATTTTGCTGTTCCTGCCTCCTCATCGGTCGCGGCTGCCTCCTCCTCAGTCGGGCCTACTTTTGTTGGTACACCTGCCGCTGCTGCACTGCACAGGTAACATACCTCAATTTGGTAAAGTTGCTCACATAGACATTGTATTCTTACGCTCTCTTCAAAGTCAAAACCCTAGAAGTACTCTAATGCATGCCAATAAATTCCAGAGCTTGTACAACAACTGGTTCACTAGTGACACCTGATAATTGCTTTGACTAAGACAAAATTTTAATCAGGTTAGTGACAATGAATATCAAATGTTGGGCTGTTCCTATTTAAACCAATGCATTCACTCTCTCTTCCGTTATTAAAGTTCGATGTTTTCATGTTATGTATGGTTGGAATCGTGCGGTTGAGGATGCACGACAGATGTTTGATGAAATGTCTGGGAAAGATGATGTGTTTTGTTGGACGGTTTTGATGAAATGTCATGAAAACATTCTAGGATTGTATTTGATAGCTTCAGTGATGAGAAGAATAATTTGTCTTCCTGGTGTCTATACTATTGTCACAATAAAGAGTATCAAAATGTGCTTGATCTTGTTAAGGAAAGGGGGATTAAGGATTTTTACACGTTTGGTGTTGGCCGCGGTGAATCATGCGGAAGGAGGTATATGCGAGGAAAGGTGGTTGGAAAGATAGTCTGCATTGGTTGATTTGTATGCTAAATGTGGTACTTTTGGGTTTGCACGTACGGTGTTTGAGCATATGGAGTTCCATCACTTTTGCTGCAGGTTTGGTTGATGAAGGGAGAAGGTTTTTTGCTTTGATGCGATTAAGCCTGTCGTGGGTGGAACATTATAATTGCATCATTGATCTTCTAGGAGCTTGTACTAAGTGTTCCGACTATATAACTGCCGAACACATCACAAAGAAGATGATTGAATTGGAGCCTAACTTCCATTTGAGTTATGTTCTGCTTGGTAACATTTATTCGTGAACAAATATTCATGAACATGTCTTGTTTGGATCTTATTTTAGAAAATCTTTTACTCTGACACAATAACATTATTGTGGCCTCGTCGTTAATGTGAAATAGATCAAGAGAATTGGCAGCCAAGACTATGTCTCATTGACAAATTCATATATTTGAATTATAGAGTCTGGTAAATGGAAAGAGTCCATTTCCATACACAATATAAAGTTAGCCAAAATGTTACACAATCAGGTATGTATAGTTATGATATCTATTTGAATATGTATGTGTGTGTGTGTGAAAAAATTTATTCAACTTTGACTGCAAATAGTGTATGAACGTAATGTCGATCATCAAGCCATGTTAGAGACCCAAAATTGTATCCACCGCGAGCTTTGTTTCCTGAGAATGAGACTTTATAGGTAATTCTTTGAACACTCTCTGAAAACACAAGTTTGTTGGGGATGACCTTAACAACCAATCCTTCAGGTGCATGCACCTTTGCAACATATGTGGCATTAAATGTTCCCACATTAGTAACTGTTCTTGTGATCATTTTTGCATTCTGATTCCTTTTTAGTGTTCCTATAGAGATTGATGGGTAGTTGATGTTTGATATAAGGTCTGGAGAGGTCCTTGGGCAAGTGACATTGGTCTTAGACACGGACCTTATGATTTTATTTGAATAGCCGTAATAACAAAGGAATCTGATGTAGTCTTCTAGATTTGTTTCAAAGACTAATCCAGGGTTGAGAGCTTTGAGTGGATTAATTTCTCCAACTCCCATTTCATGTGGGTTGGCAAAGTAATTTGAGCTATTGGTCACTGGCTTCCTCATGTTATTGTAGGCTGTAGCTGAAGAATGACACAACAACAAAACAATATAAGTATATGAAACATTGACACAGACACGAACATCTGGCACGACACTGACATGTTGACATCAATAATAATTTGAGAAAATAGAAGTGACTGAATGTAAACATGTGTCAGTGCCTGAAAATGACATGCGTGGGACATCATGCACGCTTTCAATCTGAGATATTGGTGCTACATTAGTTAGAAGATTAGAAAAAAGGTATTGGTCTAGTAATACCTGTTGTCATTAATGCTGATTTGATCATGGAAGGGGTCCATCTTCCATGCACTGATTTGATGAATGCTGCAGCTCCAGTCACATGTGGGCAAGCCATAGATGTACCAGATTTTATGCCAAATAAGGATGCCTTTTTCCCAATTGGAACACTTCCTGGCTCATCACTATTGGGAATCATGGCAGCCAAAATGGCAACTCCTGGAGCCATGACATCAGGCTTGACAATAGATTAGCGAAAATAGTTAGTTCACTGTTCTCAAGATGCTTATGTAGTTCTTGATACATGGATAATAAATGAAATGCATGTTGGAACACATAGTATAAAGTTACCTTGAGAATGTTTTCTGTTAGGCTTGAAGGGCCTCTAGATGAGAATGATGCAACAATTGGTGCAGGCCTGTATCTAGGAACTTCTATTGTTGGAAGAATTGTTGCAGTTGGTTTCCTGTAACAGAAAAATGGCAGGCTGAGCATATAGCTAGTATATATTTTTTCTACTTTTTCCAACCAAGTCAAACATAAAAAATATTACTTTTCATAAATTAATTTATTTTATTATGATTTTTCTTCAAATATAACCGCTTAGATAGCCACTATGAAATAAAATGGCATTTAGCATTCAAATAGTTTAAATTATAGTGTTTGGCTCTTTGTAACTACAGATCTGGATTCCCCACATTTGAAAAAAGACGAAGTTACATGCATTAACAAATGTATCAGTCATTAACTGGGGAATCCATGTCCGCGCAACTCCATTCCGACTGCATTTGTCCACAATTTTGTGTCATTTTAATAACCACAGCGTAATTGTTTCTGCAATTGCGACTGCAACCTAAATATTGTCAATGCATTTTACATTTACTGTCATCGTTAGACTAATTTCATACTTGGTAGAGTTTATGTACTGAAAGATTTGATGCCCTTCAAGATTTCCAATCTCTGTGAAGGGAAATGCACCTGCATCAAAGGAAACATCTCTGTTGTTCTCGCTGACGAATATCATCCCCATGGCCCTTGCATCTTGTAACACTAGCTTCTTGATTTTCCTTGAAATATTCGGATCATCGTCAACACAGACAACTATTCTGCCTGCTATTTTGTTATAATCTAGTGATCCTGGATAACAGTTCCTGCAGTTCATAGAACACTTAGTATACTTTTCTTATGTTGGGATTTTCAATGCCCAACAGTTGTTAACTAGTATCAGAACTCCTTATATATGTGTATAATCATAACATACTGTGTTGCTTAATACACATACTAGTAGTATCAAAACTATTAAATTTTACTGAATCTCATTTGAATTGGCCTAGTGAAACTCCATACCAAGAGAAGATGATCAATAATAAGGTACCTAGCTTCTGATGTTGGCGCGAATTCAGCAGCAACTTCCTCTCCAAAGACAAGAGAGTGCATCGTTGAGCGTGTAAGGTTTGAGAAGTTAATGCCAGCACCCTGACAACACAAACACAGAGAAAATTGATTCTCTTTTTAAAACATTAAAAAGATACCACAGTTAGCTATGTAGCAACAATACGTCAGACACAGACGTTTGAGACGCCGGACTAAGACATTATTTTCTTAAATTATCGTATCGACATGTCCATGTCATTGTCGTGTCTAGTGTCTATGCTTCATAGGTAGTTAGGTCTGCGATATTTCTTTTGGCTTGGAAGCACTTGAGATCAAGAAACTTACTTGGAAACTTTTTCCATTTCCAAGGACAATAGTTGACTGAAAGTTCCTATCAATATTAGAAGCTGCAACTGTAAATATCCATGGTGCTGTGTTAACAACTGAGTAAGGATCAGGACCATCATTCCCAGCTGAACACACAACCATGACCCCCCTTTGTTCTGCATGAAATGCTCCAATGGCTATTGGATCATTCAAATAATCTGATTGCATTAGTGAGCTAAGTCCAATGGAGATTGAGATTATATCTACTCCATCCTTGATAGCATCATCCATAGCCTTTAGTATGGTGGAACCTGAACAACCTTCTTCTGAACATGTTTTATAGGCAGCAATCCTAGTTGAAGGTGAGCCACCTCTTGCCGTTCCTTTTGCTAAACCATAATAATTAGCATTGTTAACAATGACACCAGCTGCTGTTGATGCAGTGTGAGTTCCGTGTCCAACAGAATCTCTTGGTGAACCTTTGGCTCCTCCAATATGAGTCTTGTTGCTACCAAATGTATCTTGTGTATTATAGTATCTTGCGCCTATCAATTTCCTGTATTTATTTTTTAAGAGAATTCAAATGTAGCATATAATCTGTACTTTATGATGAATATATTTTATTTGACATTTCCAATCTTTGAATTTTTTTCATTCTTACAACATTTGTAAGAAAACAGATAATCACCTGTTGCAATTAGATTTCTTGAAATCATGACCCTCCATGCAAACTCCTTTCCATCTTGAAGGAATCTTTCCTATACCCTCATCTCTGAAACTTGGTGACTCTGGCCATACCCCTTGGTGCAGAACAGAGATAGGTATTATATAATTGAATAATATTAAAAAAAATTGTTCACACTTCACAATATGTAACAGGCAAAATCAAGTAAGGTTTTGTTGATCATATTTTATACTATGAAAAATTCAGGATGATTTTACAAAGTTAGAAGAACACTGCTACAGCTGAATACATATTTACACTTAGACTCTAATTTTGTCACATATTCTATTTGTGAGCAGATGTGGTGTACACGCATGACATCAGATGCCTAACAAGCTTTATCAATTTTAGGACTTTTTGTTGATTTTACCATTAACTTTGTTTTTCCCTTTCATTAACTTCTTAACCTGCACCCCTTGCCCAGTATCACTTATTTTGTATTTCTATCTAAGCAATGAGATGGGAGTAACATGATGGACTAGAAGTTATGGTGGAAGTAGTGTAAGATAGGAAGAGTGTGATGGATTGAGAATGTTAAAATGGCCACATAATTGCATCTTTGGTGGTATAAGTAGCTGAAGGACAAAAGCCAGAAAAGTATCTTGAAATTTTCCTTTATTGTTTCAACCCAATAGTTATTTCATAAGTTTAATAAATGGCATAAAAAAAAAAAAGAATTACTACATTTTCACACATCAATTGCATGCTACTCAATAATCACTACTACTAGATTTATACTCCACTTAATTATTTATAGTATAGTATCACATCCTTTTGCCACCTATATTTTTATAAACTTCACTTCTTTCATTATTCTTTTTGGGTACAATATTCACTATATTATTCATTCATAGTATAGTACTATTCGTTAAAATGTGGAAATGAAAAGGAAGGACAAGAGACAATGATGGAATTTACATGCACCTCAACCTTTTCTTTAATTATTTTAACTTTCCAAACTCATCATATCATCACTACAGAAACACCTAATTTAAGAAGCCAGCCTCGGATCATGTATCATATTTTTAAAATTAAAGAAATACTCACTTCTTTTAATGAATAAAAATATCCTTACTTCTCACACCAGGGGAACCAATGTGATGTAATATGCCAAGATAAGCTTGTAAATGATTCAATCGGCATAAAGTGCTATGGAAGTCGAGTAGTTACTAGTTATGGTATTTGTTTTCTCTTAAAATGAAAAATCATGTGGGTGGCAATCATAACAGCTAGTTGTGGCCCACATTGCCACAATGAATTTCCATTTACACTATAGCTAGAGATGAGAAATTGTTCTCCAGATCTCTCATTTTTACTAAAAAGTCCTTTGGCTTATCGAAACATATCTTTCGATTGGTAACATAAAATATGTTTCGATCGGATTTTTTTCCCATCGAAAATTCTCTTTCGATCAACTTTTTCCAAAGAGTTAAATAACATGAGACCATAGAACATCAGTAGAGATGATGAAATGACATTGACGCTGCAACCGTCAATAGGGAGTGAACAGTAGTGAGTTTCCGAAAAAGGTGTGGTATGTATGTTATGACAAATCTATTTATTTCACATGATAACGCTATTTGTTTTGGGTCACCCTATATGTATTGTATATATATCATGCTACTATCACTATGGCATGGTAGTATGCAACCATTTAAGTTTTTGTTATTACTAATTAAAAAACTGTGTTTTGCTAAATCATGTGTTGTTATATTGTAACAAAAAAAATAAATTATGTGTTATATCTAATTTACTTATTTAAAGTGTGACACTCACTAGCAGCACAGAGCACTTGCTCTTAGATTAGTACAATTTTATGAAAATTGTGCAGTTATACATTTATATTGCACTTGTTAACATCACCCAATAAATATTTATATTTTGTTTATGACTTACCGGTGTCAATGAGAGCAATGATTATATCATTTGATGAATGTTGGTGAGTGATGGCATCGGTAGGAGGCTTCATTCCCAAATCTGAATCTAAGAAATCCCAAGACCTCGTTGTATGTAATTCAAGTATTGGATCTGGGAACACTGACACCACACCATCGTGGCCTGTTTACCAATCGCAAACTATTAGTTACCTCAAAAGGAGACAATAACATCACTTTCATCAAATTAATATAACTGTCCATGGATAAGGGTAAATGTTCCATAAAAAAATTTCTTCACTACAATCTCAATCACTTATTTATCTCTATCTTATCTCATATGGTGAAAGTAATTAATTTAGGAGGAATTAAACATTGGAAATATTTACTGGAATCTTTCCATTGTAATTTCCATGGAGAGAATAATCTTAACCCATGGCTTGGATATATACATGTCACCTGTGTAGTTTTTTTTTTTAT
>Ga0228711_1012775_pt1 | contig 10155 bp, 3 predicted proteins | sample MedpolnodulmetaG_2_FD_177996 | JGI IMG/M metagenome (GOLD analysis project Ga0228711, IMG submission 177996) | Root nodule microbial communities from Medicago polymorpha collected in Santa Monica, California, United States - brown nodules | ecosystem: Host-associated > Plants > Roots > Nodule...
TTTGATTATTGGATTTTCCTTGTTACGTATTAGTTTATGATTTTATGTTGAAAAACAATTATGTTGATTTTAATTACTATTATGAACCACGTTGAGGCCTTAGTGCCAAACTTTGATGGAACAATTTATAATAAATATTGTTATATTTTTCCGCTACGATTTCAGTGAATATTGTTGACAGGATTGATTTAAATAAATAGAAATTTTCCTATTTATTACTTGAATGAATAGAAGCGTAATACTCCGTTTTATGATGTTACTCTGATTTATCTATTAAATTGCGGATTTTGGGAAACGGGGTGTTACAAAATCATTGATATTTTTAACCGATGTACTAGGATATCGAACCTAGACCACTAAAGTTAAAGGGTAAAATTTTCAACCAACTGATAAGGGTGATAGACAAACCAAACATTGATAATATACCATAAAGGGATTTCATAAAAAAAAAATTCAAATGTATTAATTTTGAAAAAGATTTTATAAAAATTCAGGAATAATTTTTTCTAATTTGTATCCACATTTTTAAAAATTAAAATATTTTCCACAATTTTGTAGGAAAAAATTTAAAAAAACCTTTTTTTCGAAAAAAAATCTGACCTTTTTTAAAATAAAATTAATTTTGAAAAAGATTTTATAAAAAATCTGGAATATTTTTTTCTTCAGATTTTATAAAAATTCTGAAGAAAAAAAATGAATTTTTTTTAATATTTTTGGTTTAAAAAAACAGGTGTTAATCATTCACCGTAGGCTACAATAAACCTACATGATCCAACGGTTTTTTATTTGGAAAATAGATCAAACAGTTAAAATTAAAAAATTTAATAGGTCTATGGTAGACCACCTGCAATGTTGTTACACCTTAGATATTTATGGTTAAAATGTAACGGATAGGACCAAAAGAGGTAATGGCAAAAGACATAAGGGAACAAATTGAGACACTTTATAGTTAGGGGGCCAAAATAAAATCTAAAAATAAGTTAAGGGACCAAAGCATGTATTAAGCCTTTATTTTATTTACCCTACAAAATTTTATAAAATTTGTGTTAATTCTCCTCTTGAAAAGAGACATATTTTGCCTCGCTACTAATCAAATAATGATATTGCGACAAAACACGTAAAATGATTAAAAATCAATTTTTAAAGACAACAAATAACACATTTAAAAAGTTAAAAAACAAAAACACATCATTTTTCAATGGAGAACCCTAAGAGATGATCTAGGGTTTTCTATTATTGAAAGAATAAAAAAAAGATTATAAAGTGAGTGTTACCGTGAGAGATGGATCGATAACATACCTCCAAGCAGAACCGCACAAGAGTTTCATTGCAAAGTCTAAACATCTAGGTAGATGACCCCTTAATGTGCTTTACTATAGCTTCTAGTATTTTTTTTCAGCCACAATCATGCCGAGAATTGCAGCTAGAAACACATAAAACATAAATTTGATAAACAAAATTTGATACAAATGAAAAAATTGAAAAAAAAATTACAAATGTACCAGAATCTAGTAATGTTTGGAGAAGATCCATCGCTTCTACGTATTTTTTCACGTTCATCTTGTATTCAGTCTTGTTGTCAAAATCAGCAGTTACAAGCGTTTTATAGATCTAACCAATACTGGTTTCGACCTCAACCCATTTGCGTTTTCCGGTCGAAGTGGAGGACGCAGATGTTTCGACATCGTTCCGTTTGCGTTTTTCCTTCAAAGTCATTCGAGAAGATTATGGTCTTGATTCTTCTTCATACAAAGGTTTTTTCAAAACAAAAAAAAAAAGATAATCATAAAAGGGTATAATATAACTAAAACAAGAAATAGAGATAAGAGATTAGTTCGGAGGAAAGAAGAATAATCAAAACCATAATCTTCTCGAAGGAAAAACGCAAACGGAACGATGTCGAATCATATGCGTCCTCCACTTCGACTGAAAAACGCAAACTGGCCGAGGTCGAAACTAGTGTTGGTAAGATCTATGAAACGCTCGTAACTGCTGATTTTGACAACAAGATTGAATAAAAGAGGAACGTGAAAAGATACGCGGAAGTGATGGATCTTCTCCAAACATTACTAGATTCTGGTAAATTTGTAATTTTTTCTTCAATTTTTTCATTTGTATCAAATTTTGTTTATCAAATTTATGTTTTCTATTTCTAGCTGCAAATCTCGGCATGATTGTGGCTAGAAGGATACCTGAAGCTATAGTAAAGCACATTTAAGGGACCCTCTACCCAGATATTTAGACTTTGCACTGAAACTCTTGTGCAGTTCTGCTTAGAGGTATGTTATCAATCCATATCTGAATCGGATAAACTATTGCGCACCTTAAGGTTTTTGGTTGTTTGAGCTATGCAACCACTTTGCATGCTCATAGGACTAAATTTGATTCAAGGCTTAAAAAACTTTTTTTTTGGGTTATAAAGATGGTACTAAGGGATATGATTTGAATTCACATGAAATTTTTGTTTTAGAAATGTTATTTTCTATGAAAATTAGGGTGCATTTGTTTTAGCTTTAATAAAAAATAGGGTACTTTGTCTCTGACCCATAACAGCTTAAGTGTTTCAAAACAACAACTTAAATGTTTCAAAATAACAACTTATGATAGCTTAAGTGTTTCAAAATAACAACTTATATGTTTCAAAATAACCGCTTAAATATTTCAAAATAACATCTTATATGTTTCAAAATAACAGCTTATAACATTAAAAATAGCAGAATATGTTTTGTCAGCTAACATTCAAAATACGTTTTATTGTTTTATTGTTCTATACTCTAGAAGGAAATATATAGAAAACATGCAAGACAACCTTGTTTGTATTGAAGTACCGCCTCGCTCTGCCTTTCTCGCATTAGATATTTGTTTCTAGTTTCTTTATTAGTTTTTAATTATTAATTAATTTATGGAACATGAGCAAAGTCAAATGAAATCATGAGCAAATTATTATTATTTTTTTATCAAGAAGAAATGATAAAAACAAAACCAAACTACAATCTCAAGCGAGCAACTCCAAGAGCATCATCCATAAGGGAATGATGCAGTTGAGGAGAGCAAAAAATCCAAGACTTAAGAGCATCCGAAGAAGAAGCACCATGCTTAGCAAGCCAATCCGCACACTCGTTGCCTTGACGGAGGGTATGATGAAAATTAACAATCCAATCTCGATGTTGCAGTTGGACAATCTGACTAATCAGAGGAGCATGAGGATGATGAGATTGGACATCCGACATGATTAAATCAAGAGCCATCCTAGAATTTGATTCAAGAATAATGTTTTTGTGGCCTGCATCATACGCAATACGAAGGCCATGAAAAATGACATATAATTCGACCGCCAAGCAAGAAGTAATACCAAAAAATCCAGAAAAACCCAGCAACCAATCACCAGTATTGTTTCTAATAAAACCTCCAACACCTGATCTTCCAGGATTAGAAAGAGAACTACCGCCAACATTAACTTTGATGATATTATGCAAAGGGGGGATCCATTTAACTTTTCTAATGGGCTTCTGAGTTGCATCGTTAGAAAGGTGCACCACCACATCTAAATGAAGAGAATAAATATGGCTAAGACAAACCCAATTTACCCAATCATCACCATTAAAAACCTTATGATTTTGTGCCTTCCATAAAACCCAACATGTAATAACAAAGATATTACCATTAGAGGCAAAGGCATAATGTTTGAACCACCAATTTAAATCCTGAGAATTGAAATTTGTCTCTTTGTTGAGCAACAAGGCATCCCAGATCGTCAACGAGAGAGGGAAATCTCTAAAGGTGTGAAGAAGTGACTCAATACTAGCACCACATCTCTTGCATGATGAATCTGAGGTTAAATGTCTATCAGCCCAAAATGCATTCGTTGGAAGGTTACCATGCATAGCCAACCAAATAAAATGCTTCAAATTCTCTGGGAGGTTGAATCTATCAAAGTTATTTACTCTATCAAAGTATAGTACAATCTTACAATGTCAACCACAAATTTTGATATTTATTTTGTCTCCCTTTCTTAGTTCTTATTGTTAAGTTTTAAGTACGAGAGGTTAAGTCTCACATCGTATACAAATAAATAAAATGATGAATTTGTTATAAAGGTCACCTAAGGATCTTCACCAAAAACAAAGGTCACACTAAGGATGGTAATTAGACCCAATCCTAATAGTTACCCGCAAAATATCAACAACGGGCGGATAAATACCCAGATTTCTTGGTCTGGGCTCGGGCATGGGTACTTACCCGCAAATTTGAACAGGTATGGACACTCTAGTGCCCAACCCGCCCCATGCACGCACATTATAAATATTATAACTATAATTTTACGCAATACTAAAATTAGTTAATTAGTCCTTGCTCTTTGATATTTATTGTAATATGCACTTGTTTTTTATATTTTAAATCCTTTTTATTTGGATAAATACTACGATGTGAAATAAATTATAGGTTGATTTAAGAGATTTTAGATCATATTTTAATTAAGTTATGATTTTTTTTTGTTATTTATTGTCTTTTTTGTTGTTAATGGGCGTGGGTACGGACACCAAACCTGTTACCCATGAGAGTATGGGCTCGGATACATGGATTTTTTATAAACACGGATATGGATATTGACACTATAGTACCCTTCTCTAAGGGTACCCATTGTCATCCATAAGTACCCTTTAATCTATTACCTTAAAGCTTTTAGATGAAGATGTATCGTCTCCCTCTTTTGTGGTCTTGAAACAATGACCAATTGTTTTTCTCCTCTCCTCTAAACTCCCTAACAAAGTTTTGGATAACATCTCATAAAACGTATCTAATTGTTAACCCACTAATTAGTTCATCTTTTGGAGTAACATCTCATAGAAATCCTAATGCATGAGCAATGACTATCAAAACGGAAGGCTTAGGACCCTAGTTATAAGAGTTATACTTCATAACAATGGGACAGATGAAAATATCTTATACAAGTTACTAGCAATATGTTCATGAGGTGGCCACATTTAAAGAAAAGTAAATTTTTTTATCAAAACTAATAGCAAATTAACCAATAAGAAAAAAAAAATCACAATTACTATTTTGTACAGAAAATATACTTTATAAAATGAACTTAAAGCAGAAAGAATGGATTCTAAAGGGTTATAATAACAGGTTTGTTATCATAAAGGGTTAATCAACGGTGATTAATTCTGTTTGGGTCAATAGTGATAGCATTTTTATTTATTTTTTTGTGGAAAGTTATAGATTGTTGTTGTTGTCGTCATATTTTCATTCTCAATTAAAGAATATGTATATTTTTTTAATGTTCACCCTTCGATTCTTAGAAGATGGGATCAAGTAACCCAGAGTTCGATTGAAAAGTAAGTAAAGTTAAAAAGAAAAATAAATGATTCCATTTAAAATCAAACTTGTGGTAGCCAAATATATATTATTAGGGGTAGCTTAATATAAAAACATACCTAGTAATTCAATAATTTTTTTCTTCTTTGGGTAGCCATAGCTACCCCTCTAACATGAAAGCAATCGCCCCGGCAAGTTACCACAAACAAACTTCTGCTCAATATTGTCCCAAAGGCTCTGTTTGTATAACTTAAAAGTAACGGAGCGGAATGGAACAGAACATAATGGAATGGAACATAGATTTCATTCCATTGTTTGGATATTTTATGATGGAACGAAACAAATTTCTCACTCCATTGTTTGAATAGTGGGCGGAACGAAATGATTATATATATTTTATTTCAATTTTGACCTTGAATTAGGATTTAAATTGAATTAGGACTACAACCGCTTTCATCTATCGATTTTATTCCAATAAAAAAAAACGATGAACAAAACTGCATTAAATTGAAATGAAAAAACGGTGAAGGACTAAAATTGAATTCAACCAGGATTACAACCACTTCCAATTTTATTCCAATAAAAAAACGTGTAAGAGAAGAATTACAAAAAAATTGCAGTTACTAATTGAATGAGGATTACAATTTATCTATCTATTGAACAGTGAACACAGTTTTAGCCAACAACAAAGAATAATATCAAGAAGGAAGGAACAAACAGTGAAAATGTAGGGATAAGATTGTAACTGAATCAGTAATGTGTTCCATTCCATTGTATACACCCCAATTTGGGAGGAATGCAAAAGTGAATGAAGTGGTATTGAATGGAATGGGTTCCATCACATTCCGTTTCATCCATTTTTTACAAAGGCAAACAATGGAATCTGACTCTATTCCACTCCATTCCATCAATCCAAACATAAACCGATCAAGTTGTACAATCAATTATCTCCAAATACATTGGACTCCCTTTGCTCAGTGACCCTTTTCTTGAATGGGCCTTCGAGTTAGCCTATGTAGATAAGATACAACACTAATGAAGTATTCACACATTTCCTGTGGATTTTCCGGCAAAAACAAATCTGCATGAATTCCAGAGACTTCCTGCGATGTGATCTTACAAATAAGACATTTCCTACTGATCGTATTTCCGTAAGAAATTCGCCTTACTAGATGTAGAAAAAATAAACACAAATTACAAGACGAGTAGTGCTAACAAAACTCTCTTTTGAACACTTTTTGATATTCACTCTCTAATTGGCTAAAATCAATGTGGGTCTTACATTTTAAAAATGGAACCCATGTAAAGTGGTGGGACATGCATTGAATTCACCCAATAAAAGAGTGAATGTTTCAGAGAGTGTTGAAAAGAGAGTATTACTGACATTTCTCTTACAAGACATACTACCCCCAAATAAAATGGGAGAAATACTTGGTTATCATTACTCCAAACAAAAGTTCACTTCACGCGCACACAAAAAAATTATATCATTTAAATATTTTAAAGAGAACTGCTATATGCAGCGAGAAATTCCTTCTTGAACGGTTCACGAGAGTGACGTGTTGTAGTGGAATGGTATAAAGTCCGCTTTTGGTGGAATAAAAGGATGTTTTGGTGGTATTTTTTTTATAAGCCATCGCGAAGTTGTCGATATGCTATTTTTCGAAAAGTTTAGCATTTCCCTATTTTAAATGGAGACAATTTTTCATGAGTCAGAGACCAAATTGATAGATAAAATAAATAATTCACGAATCGATTTGATAGTAAGTGACATAATTCAAAGAACAACTTGATTTTTAATGAATAATTCAGTGATCGATTTGACACTATAACAATTTGTATTGACTTTCAATTAAAAAAAAGTCAAAAATTAAAATTAAATTTTTTCCATCAAATTCGTCCTTGTACATGTGGAAGCTGACTTGGAGCTCCACGTTAGCGCCTAACGTAACATGTTAGCACTGTTAACGGCAAAACTTGACGGATGGACTAAATTGATTGACATTTATAAAATTCAGGGACGTATTAACTATTTCGAAAATTTAAGGGATGAAATTAAAGATGCATTCAAATTTGAGGACCAAAATGCTTATTCACTCTTCTCTTTAACTATATTCTGCACATTAAATTGATTGCAAAATTGAATCAGGGAAATCAATCAATACTCTCAAGTTTCTTCTTTTTCTACTCTAAAACTTAAACATCCAATATGTTTTTTTACACAACCCAAAATGGTTGATGAGAGCAATGTTTTTTGTGTGGTGATGGATAAATAATGATGAAAGAAAATTGGAATGGCTCCATGGTGCAGTCAAAGGGACAAAAAAAGCCATAACCCACGTACCCTCATGTGAATGTAAAGTGTAAACAATTATGAAGTGGCCCAGTACCAATCCAAAAACCCACACAACAAAAACTCACATTTTCATTATTTAATGTCGAAATTGGTTAAATCCAGCAATGTAGCATTATTATAATTAAAAAAAAATTATGCCAGTTAATGATTAATTCATTCATTTTACATGTACCAGGAAGTTTCATGCAAAATTTCTTTGTCTAATTGTCCTCACAAATAAAAAAACCCTTACAAATTAATAAAATTGGTTTTTTTTTTACTAATGTGTCTAATTTATGCTAACGTTTTTCACTGGAAAAAGGAAAAAATGTTAAAGTATTTTATTAATAATCAATGCAATATAATTGGTTTCTTCATCGTAATTTTGTAGGTTAACAATATATATTCACCCGTATATAACGAAATGCTTAACATACTTTAACATTTAGGCGTAATAAAAAAGAGAAATAATTCTAACTATAAGAGAACAATCGTGTTATTTGAACATTATAATACACATGTATCAGCATACGACCATGATTGTCAAACTCACAAGCAGACTCGTGAGTCTATACCAGTTTACGAGTCTAGGGTCAAAAACGAGTAGACTCGCACATAGAATCCTTTTTGTGGTAGACTCGGTAGACTCGTATAGACTCACGTAAACTCGCGAGTTTAGGATAAGTTTACCGAGTCGATGAAGTTTCTTTAAAAAGCAATTTTTTGTTTGAAAAAAGCCCAAAATACGGCCCAAAATCATATCAAACAAAAAATGTGAATAGAAAACTCCTAGAATTTATAAACCTAAAAACGAAAGGTTGCTTCATTTAAAGATATTAATTATGATGATGCGTGACTAACTGTAGATGCTGATGAAGAGAATGTTGTGCAAATTCAAAATCATGAAAATGTTGAGCAAGCTGATGTTAATGTTAACAATGTTTTTGGAGCTGATGTTGTTACTAATTTTGTGGAAAGTGGTGGTCGTGGTTGCAATGTTGATGTAAATGGAAGATCAAGGAATCCAAGTTCAGTTAACCAAGGTGTTTCATCTGGGGCAGAATTTGATGATGATGATGCTGATGATGATGGTTAGTATGCTGGTGAAGATGATGGTGATGATGACGACAGTGGTGGTGATTTTGATGATGGACAAGATTTAATTGAAGTTTTGGATGTTTGAAGACATTTTCATATATGTTGAATGTTTTTGGGAAGGAACTACGACCTTATCTACTTACTTTTGTAAATTTACTAGCTTTATTATGAAATTTTTTTTTTAACAAGTTGGTTATGGAGTTTAAAATTTTATGTTAATTGGTATTTTGTTATATATATTTGTCATTTATGTGTCACTTACATGTTTTTTAACGTCATTTTTAATTTTTCATAAACTCGTACGAGTTTACGAGTTGAGTCGATGAAATGAGTCTCTGGACCTTTTTCTGGTTTGCATAGACCTGCAAGTCTGACAACCTTGCATGCGACACCATATATGTTTATCTCCTTCACTTTTTTATTTCTTATTCTAATACAACTTACATGTATTTTAAAAATAAACTTAAAAATTAAAGAACGTTGAATCAAACATAGGAGTAAATAGAAACAAAATTTCTTCAAACGCGACAAGTAAACAAGAATGAAGTACATATTACTATCTTTATTTGTAAATGTAATGAGTCAATTGCTTAAGTGATTAATAAACTTCATCAAAAATTAATTATTCATGTGTACTTTAGTTCAATTTTTAAATGAAATAACTTTTGATCAGATTTTACGTACTTCTCACTCGAACTTTAAATTATCAGTTTTTTTCTCTGAAAATTAAAGGGTTAACAAAAAAAACAATATTAGAAAAATAATTGTTTCTAGAAAATCTTATAAGCATAATCTAGCCAGCCACCGGCACCGCTGCTCACGCGTGAACACTAGTCAATTCTCCGTAAAAACAACTCATTTTCAATTCCTTTGCCCATATCTCGGTTATGGTGCACGCGCTAAAAATTGCGAGTGGTTATAGCATTGCCGTCTGTAATTGTTCTCAATTCCAAAGAAAAGAGGTTTTAATTTCAACGTAAATATATATGATCTTTTTTGCTATAATTGAATTTTCTCATAAAAAAAAACAAGGTTAGAAATTGCCAATCAATTAAGATACTTTTTCTGTCTCAAATTATATGACATTTTGATTATTTCACATGTATTAAGAAATGTAATTAATTTTATATGAGAAAGACATATTATGAGTTGTTTTACAAATTTATCCTTAATAAATGGTAAGAGAAAAATAAATTAAATAATTGAAAAAAGTATTAAAAATAGTTAAAGATATAATTAAAAAAATAATAATGTTTTATTGGTATAGTAAAGCTATATATAATCTGGGACAATTTTTACACAGAGCGACATATAATTTGAGATGGATGGGCTATTATACTAAAGTAGCAAAAGCTTCTTTCTAAGGTTAGAAGTTTGTTTTCTTTAAAAAACGGGGGGGG
>Ga0228711_1012776_pt1 | contig 10155 bp, 5 predicted proteins | sample MedpolnodulmetaG_2_FD_177996 | JGI IMG/M metagenome (GOLD analysis project Ga0228711, IMG submission 177996) | Root nodule microbial communities from Medicago polymorpha collected in Santa Monica, California, United States - brown nodules | ecosystem: Host-associated > Plants > Roots > Nodule...
CTTTTTCCTAAATCATTTTAGTTATTTATCTTTTTTCTAAATCATTTTAGCTTGTCCTTATGAGCTTAGCTCAGTTGTTATGAACAATGTATAAAATATGCAAGGTCCGAGGTCAAACCCCGGCTACCATCAAAAATAAAATCATTTTAGCCGTTTATCTTTTTAAAAGGATGGTATTTTAGTCTTTTTGACATACCATAGCGAAAGAAAATAAGGACTAAAATATCAACTTGTTATCTATCTATATACCATATATAAAGAACTTGTTACTACTAGTGAAAAGAAGGACACTCACGTACCTGTCTTTCCGCTCTTCTTATTGCACTAACGTTTGAAAATTATGAACGGTGTTTTTTTTATAAAATTTTGATTTTAATTAAAACTAAAAATTTAAATATTTGTTTCTTTTAAATTATAACAAATCAAACTAACCATGATCATCTATTTCAATGACACTAATGTATAACAAAAAAAAATCTAAATTCTTATTTTTTTTAATGACACCAACAACAATCTTTATTATAGAAGAAAGTTGTTTAATGGTATAATTGGGTAATGAAAAAGTAAGTATATATACTCATCTTGTTTGTTACACTTTTTAAAGGATAAAGAAAAATATATTGGACGTATATATACTCATATCGTATTACACTTTTATTTTAATATTTGAATTTACTCTTATCTATTCTATTTGTTATAAGTGGTATTTGCATTAAAAGTTTAGGGTAATTTTTGAAAGAGAAAAAATCAGCCCAAAATAGATAAAAACATGTTATTTTCTTTACTTAAATTATATCCTTTTTATAATATTACTTAAATTATTAATTAAAAAATTAGTTAAACCTCATTAAAATATGAACAACCTCAACAATATTATTTATAGCAAGGTATAAAGAAAATAAGATATTTTAGGTTAGATTATTTACTATTCCAGTTATACCATTAACGAATTTTCCTATAATAATGCTATATTGTTGATGTCGTTGAAAAAATAAAAATTTATATTATATTTATTATATTGTTGGTGTAATTTTAAAAAAAAAATAAGCATGTCGTTACAATTTTAAATCTTAAACATTTATATTTATAATTTTAATCAAAATTTAACTAATTTTATATAAAAAATATTATTCATAAATTACACGCGTTAGTCCATTAAAAAGAGCAAACAAATGGGCACGGATTGCCCATCTAAATGCTAGTAAAGACAAAAGGACTAAAACGATATAGAAAAAATATAAAGGACTAAAACGATTTAGAAAGAAAAGACTATAACAAATTTTTATTTTTATTATATATTTAGGGCTTTTATTTTAAATGGTTTAAATAATGTTCAAAACTCAACAACAACAACAAAATGTCATTTTGTAGCAAAGGGAAAGGCAGCATGGTCAATGAACAACTACTATAGTCGTCCTGGTTCAAATGCTTAAATAAGAAGGATATAACAAACTTTTTGTCCCGCCAATGATGTGGTAGTTAGGATCTAAAGCGGGAGAACTTTCATTAAATATCGTCATTCATGAATGGTTTTAAAACAAACAAAATATTAAGATGAATATCACAGATTATAAATTGTTTTACTCTACCAATAAATTATGAGTTTAATAGTGGTGGATTAACAGTACAAAACAACTTTGCACACACAACCACATTAATATTATTTTTCTTATTATACTCTTAACCATTTATTACTCCTTATTTCAATTTTTTAATTTATCTTTTCCATACCATTAATGAAATATAATTTTGTGAAATAACTCATTATTTATCCTTTTTATATAAAATAAATAACAATTTGAAATTTTTGTGAGATGACTAAAATCACTTATAATTTAGAATGGAGGGAGTATTTGTTAAAAGATGAATATCATGAACCATTTTTTGTTTCATTTCCCATACGCTAGGACTATTTTTAGTTTTGTAATTCTGTATTTTTACGGTGAAAATGCCTGGGACAAAAATGGTTTGAAAATGCAGTTCCAAACACCGCCAGAGACGTGTCTAGACATTGAGCTTTAAGCAACAAAAATGGTTTAAACCCAGTTTTATGAGTTGAAAATCATTTTATCGATTCAGAATTCACTTCAAAATTGTAGCGTTAAAGAGTAAAGAAAAATAAAATGAAAGCAGAATAACAATAATATGAAAACTGATGTTGTAAAAAACACAAGAATTTTCTCCTTCGACCTTCTACACAACATGTGCACGCATTGAGTGCAGTGACATTGCAGTCACCGAATGAAAATATGAAATTCCTTTCCTTGTTATAGTGCACCTAATACATTGAAAAATAATTAGGTCTACAAACACTTCTATATTCATGATATGGGAGAAAGTTTCTCACCCCCTAATCACTTCTGAACAAATCAAGAACTTTTATCATGTGTTTTTTCAAAAATATGAAAGTGGGTGATTTACTAATGGCCAATGAATGAGACAAAGTAGACGCTAAGATACCAATTCCAATGCCATGGCACCAAATTGCCCCTAGGCGCAACTACTCCTTTGTCGATGGCCAATCTGCGTGACTAAGTGGGAGTCAGGATGGCAGCGTGGCAAAGAGAGAAGATCATAAAAGAGATTTTTTCTTTTCTTTCTTTTTTATTTTAGATTGTATATTGATTACCAAGTATAAAATTAAAACATTTCTAATACCTCGAAAGGAAGATCCTGTAATCTTCTTACCATCACCTGCCTTTATAATGATAACCCAACTAACACATCCTATGTTTCTTAAATGCAAGCAATGCTTCAAATCTAGTTTAGAATCATGACATAAGATTAATTTGCTAGGGGGAAAATCATACAAACAAGCAAAACTATAGCTGCTAAACTCCATACAATATTGCCAAAATATTCGATCTGCTCAGTCCCGTGTCGCCTGTCAAACAAGCAAAAAGTGTTGAATTGCCAAGAGGGATTATTTTAATCATTAAAAAAAAGAAGTTAAAGTGAGGATTTAACACATACCTTTAAGAAAACTAGCTAGTTGTTCATGACTTGCGTATGGAAAGATCCATATGTAAATATGTCACAGAAGCCGCGAAAAGCAGAAAAAATACAGACGCTAGCATCAATGGCTCAGCAAGCATGAATATGGGGTTAAAATTGTAGTACACCTACCCAACAACAAAATGATGGTTAGAGCATAGTCTAGGGAAGGAAATTGTTTCTAGATACGAATTAAGCTAGTAGACATTGACCTAGCTTTGACAAGTTGTGTGCACATATATCTTGAATAATAAATACATGATTTCGTAGCACGAAAAGAAGCATGTTATATTGGTAGTTTTGGATAGCAAAATCTGTACTTTAGTGTTTCGATTTTCTTTTTCAGCTCCTATAAATAAATCAAAGTTCGAAGTAAATTTATATGCAAACCTTTGTTACAAAGTAGAGGACTAAAAATAACTACCCAACTTGATCAAACATGTTTTTTTTTAACAGGCAAAAATCGTTACTCAATAAGCAACTACTTCACAACTTTATATGCCAATCATAGAGAAGGAGGAAGAGAGAAGGAAAGCAAGTTGAATATGGTGAAACATTGAAGAACAATGATAGAAGAATAAATGTCATAATGGCACAATTGAAATTGCATTATGTTTTAAGGCATGCTAGTAAACAATAATCTAAAGCCAAACAAGTCGGAAAGTAACAGATTAGACAAAATTAAATAGAGTGGAAGTAGAAAATACAGTTGCAATTTATTTGAGATTTCTTTAGAATTCTACGAAAGCATTGTTTCCCTGGGGTATATTTTCGATGGGGGAAATAATACAGTGAAAAGCAGAGAAAAAAAACACCTATAGATTGTTGTTACCAAACATGATTTGTAAAGTTTTGTCTAAAACCACAAGCAAAAACAAAGCCATAATATTGTCAAACAGGATAAATTTCTGACTGCGATTAGACCTCCATCCATTTGCATACATCTGACACAGCTTAGGTCACATTTATTGTCATTAAGAATTTAGTCTTTTAAATAAATGATAAAAAGGGTATCATGAGCATTCTATAACTCGAGAATTTCAATCACATCATGACATACAAATAAACAGCATTTTTGCGTACATTCAAAACCAACTTTATAAAAGCTTGGGCTTGGTTGATACCTGGAAAGGGATGTTATGCTCAGGAACAACATTTCTCTTTTCCAAAACCACCACAGTCCTTCCCACAATGTCAAGGTATGAATACTTGGTCTGCAAAAGTTCAAACATAAAACCACTTATCGCAGATTTTACTATGCTATAAAGATAACAAGCGAAATTCAGCATTAGCAAAAGCAAGTACACCCAAAAAGAAAAAGAAAATATATCGCGGAAATCTGTGTATATAATTTAAACATTACTTTTCCCCAATCAAAGATTACAAATTAACTAAACTGCTTTTTATCTTTTCTCAATAAATAGTTGGTAGCATAGTGTTTATTATGTAGTTCTGAACAATCGAAATTCCTCTCAAACTAATATTGTTGTATATCATTTCTTGGACATAAAAAAGATGATACAACAAACACTTTTGATTTTCAAAAGCAGATACAACTGCAGGTTTTCTTAGAAGCTGTTCCTAAAAGTAATCAGAATGCCTTTTTTTCCAGAATCTAATATTTCAAAGAAGTCTTCAACAAGACATTCTAACATTAATTGAAACAATTCTTTTCAGATTCTAAATCCTAGAAAATATTAAAAGTGTTTCTTTCTTTCTTTCTGAAAGATGAGTGATCTTTTCAAGATCAGCATTACCATATTAAGGACGGCTACAATGACTTGTCATAGAAATGCATTTTCAAAAGGAATAATCTTAGGTGAATCCCTTTTGCAACTACCTAGAAATAGTAATTTGATGCAGAATTGCAGACTCAATATAAGACGTAATTGCATCAATTCGCTCACAATTGTCATATCTAGTCAAAACTAAATATCTTGGGTGCCTAACAATTGACTGTGTTGACCCCAGGTGCTTTCACAGTTTCACTAACAAATGGTTTCATCTACCAACAAATACGTTGATACACAGCAAGAACAGCACTCAAGGGGTGGAAGCAGTGGCAGTGAATTCCCATAAGCCAAAAAGATGGTCATATCCTGAATATTTTACAATTAATTTGAAGGAAAAAAAAAATGTTTCTATGACATCTCTTTGGGGATATCACCTTCAGGAATGTAAAATGTGACTGAAACCCACTATCATGAAAAGGTTACTTCTTTCTTTTGTTCTGATACTCTCTCTGACAGTATTCTTCATTCTATGAACAGTGCTCTACATTTTTCACTTTCATTATAAGGAGGGGGAAAATGAAAGATATGGTGACTACTTGGCAAATGTTTTGATACATACAAAGAATATATAAGCTTATACTTGGTCCCTCCTCCTAAAAACAAAGAGAAATGCTATGACACAGTTGTGAAGTCATGACTGCATCTGTAACTCCATCTAAGTTTGATCGATCCCTCTAAACACTTCCCTTTCATTTAAACACTGATAAAGCTACATATGCAATTTGTGCAGTTGAAACAAAGGCAATGTTGAATAAGCAGTATTATCCTAAAAAAATCATTACCTCTAGATGTTGATCTACTTGAAAAGGAATCACGGCTGCAGGATCTTTGGATCCCTCTGGAAGCACAACCTAAATTAAATGATTCAATAAGATAAATTTAGCCTCCATTATTGCATGCAGAACCAAAGGGTAACAATAACAATGCAAATCAAACCCACTTTTATAATCAACTTGTCAACCACCGTCTGAGCAAGAGGGCAACCATAAGTAAAGTTGAGGTATCTTTTGCCATCTGGAGACTCAAAAAGGAAGTCTTGTAATGGTAGTCCATAACCAAGAAGAAAGGTGGATTTCCAGCCTCCAAATAGAGGATACCGAGGTTCAAATTCAAGTTCTGACTGCAATTAATAAACATGTAAAGAAGTATGACATCAGAAAGGCTGACGGAATAAAATATAGAATATGTAAGATTGCATCATTTTGTTTGTCAAGACTCAAGACTATTGTCCTTCCTTTTGGTGAACTCTAGCCTCCACAAAACTAGTAGTATAATATTTCCCCTCAAAACATTTCATTAACATAGAAACATGCCATGCAGAAACTACAAGAAATCATCACTTCCGTACATCTGCTTTTATCGGCTCACTATGGTGTGGTCAGTGTCAATGACATCTAATAGTATATAGGCATAAATCAAATAAAGAAGATTACACTCATGTTAACAAGAATGACATTAATCTTTAGAGAGTGCTATTGGTCCCAAAAGAAAAAAGGGAGAAAAAGAAAAGAAATGGTGCATGTGATGTTCAAGAAAGAGATGCAAGTGAATTTGAATGACTAAACTAAAGTCAGGTGGGAGGTGTGAGAAAAGGCATGTTATTTTAAACCCCAAATGATGTATCTCACCTTTAGAAAATCTGTGCGTAAATGTGAAGAAGAAATATTGCCTATTTCATCCCGGTAGTATACTGAGTGAACCCTAGGGGGTAGTTTTGCAAGAAGATGTTTAAATGAAGCAACACCACTAGCACCTGATCTAGTTTGATATTCAACCCTGTCAATAGTGAAAACCCCAATTATACATGATAAAAGAAATTTCAGATGAAATGAAAAAATATTACAATAAATTCAGAAGAATTTCAAGATTATACATACACCAAGAGATGCTATATGCTAGCCAATGTTTTATTAACCTTAACTCAGCTGGTCCATTGGAAAAGCATAAGTCAAAGCCTAGGCCTTTTCCAAATCATGGCAGTCCTAATACAAGGGTAATAACTACAACTGCAGAACGTACTGTAGAATGATCCTTTTCTGCTATTAACTACTTAAAAAAAAAATGATTGATCTATTTTGCCACCAAATGTTGCAAAACCCTACATGTTTCATTCCAAGTTGCAATGAAACACAATTTTGATGACACATCTATTAATGAATTAGAATACACATAAGAAAAACATCCATACAACTAGCAAATAAATATAGGGAAATGCTAACTTGTGCCCTTAGGATACATATTAAGATACCAAAGATAGAATATTTGCATTGGAAATTGCACCAATTTATTTCTCAAAAGATTGAAATTTAATTTTCCTCAATAAATACTTTCTTTTTTAGAAATCTTAACATGTGCCTAAGAGCATCCACATTGGTAGGGTCTTTACTATTTAAGACCCAGTACCTAATAGGTACCCCCACTGTGGAAAAAAATTGGGGGTCTCTTAAGACCCAGACTCTCACTTAAGACCTCCAATCTTAAGTGGACCCCACACCACTTTTCAATAAAATAATCATTATTTAAGTTGCTTTTGTTGCTTTTCATTAATAAATAGTTATTAGTGGGACCCATTTAGACCTTTTGACAGAGGATCTCCATTGGAGTGGTTGAGTACCTATTAGGTACTATTATTAAAAAATAATAAAAAAGTGATGTGTCCATGTGGGACCCGTTTAAGACCTCAAATGTGAGGGTCTCCATTGTGGATGTTCTAAGCACAAGTTAGCATGACCCATAAATATATCAAAAGGCGGGGCATGCCGCCAATTATCTAAAACTCCAACTACTTCAAGGTGTTGAAGAGACCATTTTGCCATGTAAGTTGTTTTTTTTAACACAGTTACACATGTTGTTCCTCAAAGAACAAAATGAAGGTATGGAGCACTGAGAAGAATGGGCAAGAGATAGCAAATATACCTTGAAAAAACACCTTTGTGTCTAGCACCAGCATGAACCAGCTTATATCGCTCTGTGATTTGTAGGCTTCCCCAATGAGATATTTCAATTTCACGTTCTAGCTCCTCGACAACGGCAAAGGGGTTGTTATTCTCAAAATGAACAAGTACAGGAGAATATGAATACGGGGTCTGATCGTCATATGGCCCATATTTCAGCTCTGTACCAGCACGTTTAGTGGGCTCCACTACTGTGAATGATTCTACCCGAGCGGTTGGTGTCTTGAAGAAAGTTGTTTGTTGCTTGACATGATAGGGAGACAATAATATTGCACTATCACGGAAATAAACCAACTGCGACTCTGATTGACTTATTTCTACTGGGAAAGGTTCCAGAGAATGTGTCAATATGTAAAGCACCTCAAGTGTTGTCGTTTCACCTTTACTCAGTGGAGTTAACAAGGTTATAGGGAAAAATTTAGATCCATTTGGTCCATCAGGTATCTCAGCAGATTTAACATCAAGAGGAACATAAGTCTTCTTCTTCCTCTTCCCAGTAGTTGCGGCAGCTTTGAGTACTGCTAGATGTTCGGCTTCAGCAGGTGAAAAAGCAAGATGTACTTCTGAAGCAGGAGTAGTGCCTGAGTTTTCAACCTGAAAGGAAAGCTCTATGAAACACAAGATCTCCCTAATTGTAGTAGATGTTTTAACAGTTAAACTCATTGAAAAGAAAGAAAACAAAAGCTAAATTTAAGGGAAAAGTTTGGCCAAAACAAATACTGATTTGTTGGTTACGAATCCAAAACAAGTTACGAAGTTCAATAAACTGGAGCACACATGGAATGTTCAGTGGCAGAGCCTAGGGGAAAAGAACATGGGTGTCATTCCCCCTCCCCCCCAAGTTAGTGCTTTTCTCGCGTACTCAGTCGTATACTTAGTTGATGTCCCTATAAAAGTTAATTAAAGTGTCGCATAGCTCTTTCATGTTATATATGTTTAGTTTGGTCCCCCTTATACGAATATTCTAGCTCTGCCCCTGCCCCTAGGAACGGCCATTCCATTCCAACTCTGTAGGAAGAGTATTATTACTCAGTAGAAAATAAGGCATGGAACGACGATTCCTCTCCACCTCTTCACTCCATACAGACAAATAATCTCCACGTCCTCCAACAAGGAGAGAACATCCATACATACATCCCTTACACATTGAATGAATTGTTTCAAATTGGTCAGTAAACAAGTTAATCCTTTTTGTAACAAATTGAGCTCTTTTTTCATCCAACTTTGTTCAAAAGTGTTTACGTGACCATTTAACATTGAGGAGGAAGGTCCAAAAAGTGTTTATGACAGTACATTTTCTTCTAATTGTTTCCCAATTCAATCCTAATTTTACAGATAAATATTTCATCAACAACATTATAAATCAAGTAATCAAAAATACTATTATGCATAAGCTAATGCCATCAAAGATTGAGTTGCTCTCAAAAGAGTAACAGTGTAGAGGATGTTTACCTTCAATGTCAAGTACACCTTAATTATGTGAGAATTAAGATCAATCTGCATAAAATCATTAGCATATTAGTCCCACAATTTGAATTAAACCCAAAACACCATCTTAAGATACACAACAACAACAAAAAATCACACACAAAATTAAGCACGAATCTATGATCTATAAAATATACCCATTTCCAAAGTTGTAATTTTTTCGTCTTTGTTCACAGATCTAAATCCAAAAGAGGTTCCTTTATTACGGAACGAAGAATTGAAAATTGATGTGGAAATGAGTAGAAGAAGAAGAAGAAGAAGAAGAAAGGTTAGTTAATTACTCTGCGTTCAGCATTGATGATCTGAAGGTGTTGAGAAGGAGATGAGTTAACGAGAATGGAGAAATGAAGGAAGAGAAAGAGCAGTGCGATTGTGAGCAGAGGTTGTTCCATGGCGACCATTGATGGTGAAGTTGACAAAGAGAAGACTCTCAGAGCAGAACTCAACTCTCTATAGACACTTTTTGGGCTTAGTTTCACAAAAAAACTCATGTGGAAGTTACTATCCACACCTCCCATTTTTTTATGTTTATTTTGTGAAAATATTTTCTAATTTCTTTCGTAAAATTTGTGTTAGTTTTATTTGTTAACAAAAAAAATTATTGAAGTGAATAACAAGTTGTCTTGTATTTTTTAAAACAATGCAATATTTTTAACTGGTATTTTATCTTCTCTTCATTACAATGACATTTTTGACAAGTAAAATAAAAATAAAAAATGTTAGAATTCTTGTCAATTCAAATGCTTCGGTTGAGTTTTCTTCATTTCTAATCTTTTTTGTTTGAATAGAGTATGAAATTCTTCATTCATTTTGAGGTAAACGTATAAATATAATGAAAATTAAAAAGTGATCCAAAATGAGAGTTATAAAAGATTTCGACCAAATTTGAAATTTCAAAACATGAAAATAGGGATTTTTTTTTTTTT
>Ga0228711_1012779_pt1 | contig 10154 bp, 4 predicted proteins | sample MedpolnodulmetaG_2_FD_177996 | JGI IMG/M metagenome (GOLD analysis project Ga0228711, IMG submission 177996) | Root nodule microbial communities from Medicago polymorpha collected in Santa Monica, California, United States - brown nodules | ecosystem: Host-associated > Plants > Roots > Nodule...
GTAATTAATTTTTGGGGAAAAAAAAAAAAAAAAAAAAAAAAACTTTATGGTGAGAAGTTGAAAAATACCAACATGGCAACAAAAAGATACCACTTAGTCATTTTATAGAAGGGGTGTTTCTGTCTTTTTAAATGGAAAGGAGTAACGATTTCTTCAACAAACTTCATAATCAACTCCAATAAGAGAACGCCACGTTTAAATCTTTCATTTCCCGCTAAATCTCAAGCTCCAACAATGGCGTCTTCACTCTTTCTTGCTTCGTCTTTCATTATCTTCTTCTTTTCTTTCTCCGCCGTCGCTCTTCCTCGTGAAACCATTTTCGACGCCGCAGACATTCTCCTCGATTCAGGCTTCGTCTCCATGTCCCTAACTCTCGAAATCGTCGCCGAATCTCTTCTGGAACAGTCACACTCCGCCACCGTCTTCGCTCCCTCCGATTCCGCGTTCAAGAAATCCGGTCAACCTTCACTCGATCTTCTTCGTTTTCACTTCGTCATGTTACCGCTTCCGCAGCAAAGCTTACGCCGTCTTCCCGCCGGTGCTAAGCTTCCGACGATGCTCACCGGTCAGTCGCTAACCGTCACTACATCATTCTCTGATCGCGTGACCTCTGTTAACAATATCAAGATCAATGGAACGCCGATCTACGACGACGGAGTTCTTCTTGTTTACGGAATCGATAGATTCTTCGATCCTAATTTTCAGTACACTGGTCCTAGTCAGAAACCTAATCCAAATTCCAATTCATCGTGTTCTGCGTTGAATCTCACTGTGAACTCATACGGTTCGTTTGAACAAGCTGTGAAAACGCTAAAAACTAGCGGTTATTCTGTTATGGCTTCGTTTCTCGGAATGCAACTCTCCGGTAATATAAACCAGAACGGAATAACGGTGTTTGCTCCCACGGATGAGATGGTGATGAACCGTATCGGTGATTTCGAAGACTATCCTTCATTCTTTCGTCGACATGTGGTGCCTTGCAAGTTTCTATGGAACGATCTGGTGGATTTCGGTGACGGTACGCAGTTGCCGACGTTTTTGGAAGGGTTTAGTATCAATATTACAAGATCCGGTGGCGTTTTGATTCTTAACGGCGTGCCAGTATTCTTTCCGGATGTGTTCTTCAATGATAGGCTTGTTGTTCATGGTGTGACTGATGTTCTTGCCAATGCAGTGCAAGATGATACTAGTGCAGTTGTGGATCCTGCTGCTATCTCGGATGGTGATCAGAATCTGTTTGATCCTGGTGAATTTTGAAGTTGTTTCCAAGTGCTCCTATCTGTTTCTGTCAATTTTTCATTACTGTATATGTTTCTGCTATGATCAGTATAGTGATTTCAAATGAAACGTTTCTTTGATTGTTTAGATATACCTTATGGAAATGAATAATATGATGCAAGGCAAGGTTGAACATTGTAGCTTGCAATCTCAGATTACTTGTTCTATTACTTTCAGTTTATATTGCTATACCCATTTTTTGGCAATAATTTTTCCACAGCATACCCTGTTACACCTATCTTTTCCTTCATAGTTTATCTTTCTGTATCTTAGTGTAAAAGAATGTGAACAAAACATTAATCATTTATATATCTTTACTGGCAGTGTAAAAATGAAAATGACGAGTATTTACATATACATGGGCAAAATATGTAGTACACTAGCAAGCTATTGTCTATGAACTCAGGCGGCAGCTTCGCTCCACCTTTGTTTCTTCCTTTTAGTATATAGAGTACAGTAAAACAATAATAGGTTGCTTCTTTATCGATAAAATTTTCTATTTTACAATCTATACTTCACTGCCTGCATTTGGCAATGCTAAATTTGTGCTCTTGTGGTTCTTGTTAAATCTGCTCTTTATTTTTTCTTTTAAGGATAGCATCACAAACACTTCTCCCCTTTGGGGGCGGTTCGCATAGAGTATCCATAGAACAAGGCAAAGCAGAACACCAACTGAAATGAGGCCAAGTCCTACATTAATGATATTAAGGTAATGCTTTAATGGAGGACAGTAATTTGAAGTGATTCCTGTGAATGCATCCCTAACAAAATTGCAATTCTGAAGGCTAAGTAAAAGTGGAGCATAATGTTCTAATGCGTAGCTTTCATTAGCTGCAGCTGCTAACTGCAAGTAAATCTCTGGGGTCACCCTGCCAACTGTAGTGCAAATACCCGATTCAGATACCTCGCATACATAATTCTCCCAAACCTGAAAATTTTCAACAAAATGGATATAATGAGATCCTCCTTTTAAGATTCGCAGACTGAAACCATGAACAAAATTTAGAGATTATTCTTTCAATCCTATTTCCCTATGTTGATAGTTTTTTACTCAGCTAACTGATTGTCAAATCATCAAAATAGTTAGAAATTTTCTATTATATGTTTTCAGTTATAGCCATTTAGTACTAAAGTATAGTACACTGAGTCAATCATGTATACAGAAACACCAACAAGTCAAGGTTTTAAATGCCAGTAGGTCATGTCTAACACACGCACCAATACAAGATAAGAAACTTTGAGCCTAACCACCATGCAGCGTTCGGTTCACCTGGTTGAATACAAGTGAAAACAAATTTGAATTGCGGTTGAAGGCCCTATTTGGATCAACCAATCATTCATTATAATTTACAGATGTAACTAATATTTCTTTCTGTCACAAACACACATACTCAAGTTTGTTGGGATGGAGGGGGGAAGCTACCAAAAATCACCATCTAGCAAAGCTTGATATATAAAGTTAAGTGATGAAAATAATACCATTGAAGCATTGGCAGATGAAACTTCTTGATTTGTACATTGGCGTTCTCGAAATTGACCGTCAAAGGGGTAGCATAGTGGCGGCATTGGAGGCCCAGACTGATTGTAAAAACCTGGATGACCTTCTGTTACATTCAAGTTTGCAGTATTATAGATTGCCATGTTGACAATATTTGCAATATTGGTGACGACTTGTTTGCTTTGAAAAAGTGTTTTGTTTGTGGTTCTTTGATCAACACATGGAAGGACGTCGCTAAGAGCAGATTCTCTGTGTGGATTTTCCACCCATTCTCCCATAGCCATGCAGGTATCAGAAATTGTACTACAATAGAATTAATTTATTCAAATCAGGTTAAGTTGTTACTATGACCTTTTTGATCATAAAGGAAAAAAAAATCAAAATTTAAAGATAATTGGATCGCAATTGAATATAACTAGATCATTTCAGGTTTTGTTATGGGTTAAGCTAAAACATTGAATTGAAGTAAAAGGGTAAATGGCCAAAGGGAGTCAAAAAAACGAATTCAGTTCAAATCAATATATTAAAACTGAAATCTGTTGGATATAATGGCTTGCTTACTTATTAAGGATCATGAACACTCCGCAAAGAATGAATGTGGTTGCAACCAGTAACCATCCAGTGATAACAAATCTGCAAAACATTTTTAAATCAGTCTAAAAAATATAAAAAAGGATCATTTAGATAGCTAGGCATATAGCAAAGGTCATGTCAATAGACAGCAAACATTACTTACAAGATGATTGCATGTTGATATCCAAGGAGAGACAGGACTGCCAAAAATAAAATAATTAAAAGGATGTCACTATAAACAAGAGTTCTCAGATATAAAAATAAAATTAGCTGAATTCAAGAAGTTATGATCAACACGCACCTAGTCCAGTTAGAGCCAAGAGAAAAATTACTCCTGCCATAACAAACAAGGCCGTGCGCCTACAAAATATGCAGAGTTTAGCATCATAGTATGATGGTACAAAATATGCAGAATTTACAGGTCAAGGTTTTACGACTGCATACACATAATTGAATAATCTTCTAATTTTAACGGAATTTTCATCTGTTGTTTCGGAAATTGTATCCGCTGCAGTATTTAGTTCCACATTCAACTTATCAATACCATCCAGGACATCAGATGGAAGAAGTATCTGGTTGACGTTTATGGTTTTTGCAAGGGAGAGATATTCCGTGACATTTCTCAGAGTCTGCACCGTATAGTCTGATTGATTGACAAAAAAATGGAGGGTATCCAAGGCCTCGCCATGAAACTTATCCTGCCCAACAGAAAGGAGAATACATCCAGTCCTGTGTGATTGAGAGAATGCAACATGTTACTACCGACATATATTTCTGACGAATAAAACATTGAGCTAGCATATCCAGAAATTTCACTTGTGCAGCATGAAAGCTATTTCTCAAAATTACAAATCAATAAAATGACGTTTTAATCAAACTAGCATCCTTTGCAATTCACTCATGGAAAACTATTATAAACATCTACGACATGTAAATAGATTTTCAATTACAAATAGAGAAGAATGCCTGATAAGTGATAGCTAACCATGAAAACAGAGTAATTATATAACATGCTTTATATATCTATGATGAAAGGAGGAGGGGGTCTTTTTAGCAAATTAAGCATCCAAAGAAGAAGAAGATACAAATCTGAATTAAGCATCCAGAGTAGAAGATATAAAGCTGAACATTAGAATAAAGTTAAGAGTCTTACGATGCAGCAAAGGTGAATACTAAAAGCAATATAAGACAAATCCTTTGTGAACGATTGGATCCTTTGTCCTTGATGTTAATCCCCCATCCACAGCATAGATGAATCACAAGTGCCAAGCCAAATGAGACCAACCATAAGACGGCAAGAATGAAACCCGTGGCACCGGTGAATCCAACTGACTGCAAATATAACAGTTGATTCAAGTCAGAAAATACCAATCTTCTAACTCGACAACAAAAGAACAGAACAATTGACTTATAACTCGACAAGACATATTTTCAAGAACAACAATAAAGAAGGCAAAATGAAACTTATAGTTAAAGATAGAAAGACAGAGAATGTATATAACCCCTCTAGCCTTAAATACTTGGACTAAATACATGTACTTTTTTGCTTATATTTTCAAGGAGAACAAAAATAAAGAAAACAAAATGAAACTTATAACTAAAGATAGAAAAACAGAGAAGGGTATATAATCCCTCTAGCCTTAAATATTTGGACTAAATATATTTACTTTTTTTGCTTATATTTAAGGCCGAGGAATTAAGTACATCTTCAGAGTTCATATGTCAATTATGCAGCAGCAATATGGCCATGACTTCTTTGCACAAAGAACAATAACGATGGTAATTACATACAAACTATGATCAAAGTAAACAACGTGTATTAATCAGTTTCAAAATTCACCATCATATCACATTTCCTGTAACATACAAATCCAATATAGACAATATATATATCATAGAAGTAGACAAACAGTTAAACATGTTGAGTGAGAGCATTTGCCACTTTCCAATTAAATGCAGTAAGGATCTATAAACTATGATGCTCAATAACAAATCTATGACATCATGCTGGATTTTCATATCTCACAATAGAATTAGCACTGAGAACATAATAAACAATCCATCCAACCTAGAAAAATGATTATAAACAGAGGAACCAAAGCACTTACAGCCCAATAATGCCGATCTGAAATATCCCAACCACCGTGATAACGATGAAATCCTCGAAGAAAATCAGGTCTATCGGTCCTATTTGCCGCCAGAATAAGAGTATTATCACCTAGTGGCCCTGGTGCTGGAGCCACTTGTGTAACTTCATTTTGCCATGAACCTATATTCACTCCTCTTCCTCCTGAAAAAGTGGAATCAAATAAAGAAATCACACATCAAAAAGATCAAACAAAACCCGAATGATAATCCAACAATATCATAGAGAAATGAAAGGTATCAAAAATTTCATTAATGCATCAACAATAAAAAATGCAAATTTCTAGAAACCCAACAACAAAAGCCCTAAGATTTAAAAGATCTAAACCAAACCCATCACAGAAAATCACAAATAATAATGAATAAGAAACACAAACCTATGATAAACTTGACGTGGTGATCAATCGACCCAGTTGAAGATAAAGCTGAAATCGAGCTCAAAAAAAGTAAAAAAACAAAAATGAACAAGAAAAACGAAAACCCATTGAAGGAATGAGCCTTCATTGTGGGTTCTTGCAACAGAAAAACTCACTTCAACAGCACCATTTTAGACTCTGAACCCAATTTTCTTCTCTTTTGTACTTTATTTTGAGGTTCCTTACACATATACCAATATGATCTAAGAAAGTGAAGAACGGAAATTTAGAGATTAATGTGAACATGTAGAAATTATAAAAGTCACATGGGTGTGGGGTGGTAGTAATGTGTGTAGTGATAAAAGATCTAATCAACTACATGAACAAAACTAAAAACGCGGGTGTCATTTTAATTAAGCGCAAATTACGTGTTGTTCACTTTAATTTTGGTCCAATAATAATGTTTTGGATTATGTTATGTGTTATGTGTGTGCTTCTTTTGTTGACTAATTTTGTAGACTTTACTTACTCCTATTGCATTGCAAAATGTTATTTATTGTAAAGTATCCAATTTAGGTACTATACCGACAATCACATTCACATACACGACTTGTGTTAGGTTTAGGTTAGTGGTAAGAGAAAGTAAAGTAGTTTGATTGGTTATGTTGATGTGGACTCACTTACTTTTTTATCTTCTTTTAGATGAAGTGACGCTTTTTGCAAACTATGGAATAACTAGTTATGTCTATATACATGCTTGAAATCTTAAGATAAAGATTTTGTAAAGAGATTGATTTTCGTTAATGTAGCCATCATTTTGTGATTATAATAAGATAAAAGGTGACGAGTAAATTGTCAAAAGGTAAAATCACTAGTACTAGTAAATTGAAAGTAGTAGGACAATATGAGTGGTGGGCCATAATGGAGATGTCAGTCTGGTACCGCGGAATTTCACAGTGGTGCCATGTCCCACGCCATGATTTGTACCCCAAAATTATATCGCAGATTCTATGGTACACCCAGTATATTTGAGTGTACCAGTACACCCACTCTTTAAATTAGTAGTTAAACGAATTGTTTTATGAAGAAAAATATTATTTTAATATCATTTATAATTATAATAACTAAATTTTATTCATCAAAAACGTCAACGAAATAAAATTAATTTTTTTTAAATTTTTATCACTCATAATTGAGAACATTAATTATTTTTTACGATAATATGTAAATAAATTACTATGATTTTTATAAACAATAAAATGATGTTTTTTCTTATGAAATGATGTTCTATCAAATATAAATATTGACAAATAGCTATTTATTACAACAAAAAAAATGATCGTTAATTTATAAAATTATGAAGCAAGAGTACCGGTATACCTCACTTTGTAAGTGTACCGTAGAAGTTCCCATATTATATTTTAGATACATCAATTATTTAATAAATATAAAAAAATAAAGTTTATAATTGTAGTCAGATGAATATTTGTTAAAAAATAAAAAATGTACCTTTCGATCACTAATATTACCAAAAAATAATTTTTTAGATTTATTTAATAAATGATGTATTCGATCATTATTATAGACTTAATACATCATTTATTCAATAAATCTAAAAAGATTTTTTTTTTCTTATAATAATGATCAGATGGTGTAATAGATTTTCGTTGGATTCAACAATATTTTGATTTTAAAAAAATTAAATTCATCATTTTTTAATATAATATATCTATTTTTATCCTCTTAATCAATCTTCTAATAACACTTCTTTTTTGAACAAACAATGTCCTTAGAACACTCTTTAGCATTTCTCATATTATTTTCATATGTTTTGTTTTAATATACAAATTTCTTTCAAAAAAAAGGAATACAAAATTATTCCTCTCAAAAGAACAAAAAGCATACAAAATTATTCCTTCAAAAGTATACAAAATTATTGTACATCCCTTAAAAAGTAGTTAATCTCATTTTATGCTTTTAAAAAATTAAAACATTTATTCAAAACGAAATGTGTTAAAATTTAAAAGATGTTACATTCTGCTACTATTTTTAAAACTAAAATTTATAAAATTTTATTGAAATTAATATTGTGTTAAAAGCTAATAATTAAGTTAATTCCATTATTTTTTATAAAAATAATAATTTATGAATTAACATTTGTTATTAGTTTGTCAATAATACTTCAAAAAAAATTAGTTTTTCAATAATAATTTTAGTTTCTTTTTTAAAAAAATCAATATTATTATGTTAATGTGTTACTAGTGTTGCCTCATGTTAAATTTGAATTCAAGACCACCCTTATCACTTCATCATTACCTCTCTCAACCATCTACTCAATAATATTTTTATTTTGTTAGATAGAAGAAATAACAAAGTCATTGTAAATTCACACACAAGTCGATCTGTTGGGGTTTGAATCGCGGTTGTTGGATTTCAAATGTGAGCGGTTAAATCTCATATTGACTAAAAATTAAGGAAACATTAGATATATAAGAGAGGTGTACGCATATACCTAATGTCTCAAGGTTTTGGGTGGAGATGTGATACTTAAGCTACTTAGTGTGGTCATAGACGTTTTGCCCTTTTTGCTCCCGACTCTCTCTGAACTCTCCAACACCGGTCAATACATCTAACCTAATAATTTCGGCATTTTTTTTCAATTGAACTATGACTTCTTTTTTTTTTTAAGAAAATTGAACTATGACTCGTGGACCCATACAATAATATTTTTAGTTATGTAGCGCAAAGAGAGAAAAAGTTGAAAAATGATAGCAAATATTAATGTTATAATAGAAAATGATAAATAAATTAAATTAAATTATTTTTTTGAGTGGGGAGGTAAATTTAATTATTGATTGTTGTATTAAAAAATTAGGAAAGAAATCGAAAAGAGATTATTGTTTAAAAACACACAAAAATAATGTGTAATTACGTACGTAATTTATTTTATTTTTGTTATCCAAGGAGAGTGTGAAGGAACCGGACGTTGATTTTATATTTTGATAATTATCATTTATTTATACAAGTGGGGAGATTTTTTTTATTTAGATTTTTTGGGTTTCATCATGATATTTTTTTTATTTTTATTTTTTTGAAACATGATATGGTTTTATTATCTAACCCCGAATAATTAGTGAATGCATGATGACGCCCGAGAAAAAACATGATATAGTAGGATTAGGTTCACTATACCATCATTCTGTTAGCTTTGGCGTTGGATTAGGTGAAGTGAATGGTGGTGGAGCCCTCAGATATCTTTTCTAAAGCAATGTTTTTGTTGCTAATAAAATGTTAATGGCTTTGTCATTGCATGGCCACTGGCTAGGCACGTGACCAATGGCAAGGAATAGGTCGGGGTCCAATACATTTCTTTATTATCTTCCATGAGATTCCATTGAGCCCCCACTTTTATTTTAGAGTCATTATATTGTCTATCAATACAAATTTAGGGCATAGTTTATCCTCACATAAAATAACATGTACATATAACTACTTGTTCAAAACATGTACATACAACTAATTAGCCCCAAGTAAAAAAAATTGGGATGAATTAGTCATTCTATGCCTTGCATAGGACCTTAAACAGAGTGTAAGACAATTCTAAATTCAGATAGATTCTTGCCGAACATATAAAATTCACATTATTCCGTAAAAAAAACTTCAAAACACAATTTGATCTCTAATATTCAGAATGAGACATCAACCCAACAATGTATGGAAAAAAAATGAAGTATTCCGGTGCATAAATATTATTCCCTCTTGGTGTTTGTTTCACGTTTATCAAATTTATTTTTAGGAATAACATTCCTTGGAATATAAAGATGAGAATTTTATTTCAAGGTATTTAGGAAAAATATGTTTGACCATAAAAATAGGGATTATAATAGGTAACTATTTATGAATTTATTCTCATCTCCATGAGAACTTTATTCTCATCCTTTTTCTTGGAAATTTTTTTCTATTCCCAGGAACATTTTATACACAAACACACAGTGTAAGTGAAATTTAATTATTTGAGTTCATGCAATAAATGATGTATTTATTCTCTAATATAGACTAAATATATCATTTATTAAATAAATCTAAAAAATAAATTTCTTCTTATAATAGAGACTAGAGTAGTTCATTAAAACGGGATCGTCCAAAGAAATGCTTGTTAGGATTATCGTGCGTATTTGTTTGCAATAAACAAAAATGACTTTATTCCATCGTTATCAAAGAGAGAATTGTTTTTCTTCTGCCCTATAATGAAAAGAAAAAAAAAATCCATTTCTGCTCTACATGAAAAAGAAAGTCCAAAATTA
>Ga0228711_1012780_pt1 | contig 10153 bp, 3 predicted proteins | sample MedpolnodulmetaG_2_FD_177996 | JGI IMG/M metagenome (GOLD analysis project Ga0228711, IMG submission 177996) | Root nodule microbial communities from Medicago polymorpha collected in Santa Monica, California, United States - brown nodules | ecosystem: Host-associated > Plants > Roots > Nodule...
CGAAAGCTATTTAACTTTACCATCAAAGTAACATAGAGCTTGTCACCTACTCCATATATAAACCGAAAGTACGCATGCCTCCATTTCCTAATAAGAAACAAAGAACCACAAATCCCCCAGAAACCTACTGCAAATCCAACTCCCATGCCAAGATACATTGATTCTCTTATAGAGTCATAATCTTCATTCTCTGTAGATGGCTTTGCAGTTTTAGGATTTTCTTCTTTTGTGGTACAATTATTAAGAGGATCTCCGCATAGTTTAGGATTCCCAATGTAACTCGATGCATTAAAACTTTGAAGTTGAGTTCCAATTGGAATTTTTCCTTCAAAACTGTTGTAAGATAAATTCAAATAACCCAAAAAGTGTAACAGAGACATGCTATGAGGAATTTCACCACAAAACTTATTATTAGAGAGATCGAGTGATTCCATATTTATCAAGCCTCCAATCATCTTCGGAATTGTTCCAATGAAACTATTGTGAGATAAGTTTAATGTTTGAACTTGAACAAGCCGAAACAATTCCAATGGCACTTCTCTAGTCAATTGATTGGCTGAAAGGTCAATAGTTCGCCTATATGGGTTAACATCATACACATAATCTTCACCTTTGGTAAATAAATCAACGGTGTTATCATACCATGAATTCACGTGATCAATATCCATTTGAGTCAAGTTGTAGACACAGTTTGGCAAAGATCCTGAAAGTTTGTTATGTGCAAGGTCCAAGTGAAACAAATTAGAGAGATTAAATAGTTGTGGGGGAATATTCCCTTCAAATTGGTTAGCTCTCAATATTACTACTTCTACGTTTTGTGACATCATGATTGGTAAGTTTCCAGAAAATTCATTTTGTCCCAAATTCATGATCTGCAACTGTTTCCATTCAAATAGGTGATCTTGAACTTCACCAGATAGCCTATTACTCCACAGGTTCAAGACTATCAGTTCTTTCAAGTTCTTCCAACTATGTGGAATTGATCCTGAGAAGGAGTTGTAAGACAAATCAATTATTCTCTCAATTGGTGATCCAACTATGTTTGGGAGTCCTCCTGTGAAATTATTGTGATCCAAACTTAAGCAGAAACAATTTAGTGTTATGTTAGATATGTCTTCAGCAATCGAATTGTTCTCACACTTTCTACGTTCTTCTTTCCCTAAAAAAAAAATCAGAACTTTCCCCCCTTTCCCTTTCTTCTCACAAGTATTCTTTCCTTCTCCAAACCCTCTCCAAAAACAAATTCCTCCATTGATGATTATTGAAGCTTACATGACCAATTTTTCTCTCCAATCCTTCACTCAAGCAAAAGGAAAACAAAAGGTGTGGTTGACAAGGATTGTAAAAGAAATCTTGGAGAAGTACAAAGAGCAGAGAACTTTGAAGGTAGAGGATGGAGTATCTTTGGAGCTTGGTCATCAATGAGATTTCATTATTAGAGGTTAATTACGGATGCCCTCATGGTTGAGCGTGAAGTTGGTTGAGGTTTTAAATGCAAAAATGAGACGAGCCTATGCTTATTTTAAAGGATTAAAGGTGAGTTCCTTAGTTATTTAACTCTCCCTTTGATAGTTTGAACCATGTCATTTTAATTTTGTTATTTACTTTTACTCGATACAAACGAGGTTTTAATGGTTATGCAAAGTCATGATAATGTGAATGAAATTTTATATGATATCAATGTTATGAAAGTGTTGATCATATAAATGGGTTCTAGGAATAAAATAGTAAGCAGGGCAGTAGACGTATATACTCGTAGAAATGATTTGAAAGAAAAATCGAAATGATTAACATGTTCATAGAAAAAAAAAATATATACAAATGCGAAAAACTCTGTTTGCTACAACGAAGAGATAATGTAGCCTATGAGGTACGGCTCATAGTAACAAATGCGAAAAACTTCGTTTGCTACAACGAAGAGATAATGTAGCCTATGAGGTACGGCTCATAGTAACTAATGCGAAAACTCTGTTTGCTACAACGAAGAGATAATGTAGCCTATGAGGTACAACTCATAGTTACAAGCGCGAAACTCTGTTTGCTACGACGAAGGAGATAATGTAGCCTATGAGGTACGGCTCATAGTAACAAAAAAATAAATAAAAAATAAATAAATAAATAATAATAAACACCGTTGATACAATGAAGAGATAATGCGGTCTATATGCACATAGTGAAATGTATAATTAATGACATGAATTTTAAGTCAAGAATTATGATTATGGTTCTGATTATGATTATGAGTATGTGTATAAATATGAATATGACATTATGATAGAATCATGATAGTATCCTAGGCAGCGATCCTAGTTATCCCCGATCGCTCAGTTATGTATGATAAAGACTGTATAAACCCCGAAATGGGTTGACTTTAGAAAAGATGGTGATCCTAAGTTCCTTGAGATTGCCTACAGCCTAGGATAGGTGGAACTCACTGAGACATCCTGTCTCATCCCCATCCTTTTTTATTTATTTAAGATATTCAGGTTACTAGGCGACAGAGTGGTTCGTGACGTAGAAGCAGAAGTCGCTGGAACAGATAAAGTTCACGTCAGTGGTATTATTTCAGAGGTATAGGACGGGAATTTCTATATCTTATTCGGAGGAAATTTTTATTATTGTAATTTTAATGTACGCAATGCCAAGTTTAACACACATGCTAGATATCCTAGGAAATTTCTAGTAGGGGTGTTACAAGCGGATGTTTTAGCAGTCATCGATTTTCAAGGTGGATGACTTTGGCTTTGGTTGGGTAAACTTCGATCGTCAGCTTTTTGGGTAAAAACTAGGTCTATTAGTCAATCAAATGAACATTATACCATTCCTATCCTTTCAGTTGAAAAACAAACAAATAATATAAGTTTCATTTGAGCTTCACTTTTGCTTTTGGCTCCAAAATTTCAAACCTGATATAACATATTTTGTGACTTGAAATTTATACTCAGCATTCAATCAAACTTATGGTGTTTTTAGGTCTCTTTGAAGTATGGGAGTTAGATCATTGTTCAATTTGGGCATGCAAAATATTACTGTCTTTGATATTCCTATGGTGTTTGGATTTGTTTCTTTCTCTTATAGTGGATGTAAACAAAAGTGGTGAATCAGAGTGGTTAAAATAGCAGAACCAACTACAGTATTAAATATCTACGGAATTAAAAGAAGCGAGAAGGTTCAAGAAAACAACTTTCACATCATGAAATTACTTGCTTCGAAGATCTATCGCTTGAGCCATAGCCGTGAAATGAAATCTCTCCAAAAATATTTAGACGCAATAACATTATATTTTCATGAGTTGTTTAGAGGAAAAATGAGTTGTTTTGAACTGATTGCTATTTTACAAAATTATGCTTCTAGCGTTCAAATTGTTGTGAAAACAAACAATTATTTTTGAAAGAATATGAGCTCAAAGCTTGACTTTGTTGTCGTGTATTCTATGCAGTAGTCTTGGTAGTTTCAGGTACCATTTTTTATTAAGATCAGATCCGATTTTCATTTACTGATCCCAATTTTGTCGTGCATTCTATGCATTTGTCGTAGTACTTTCAGGTATTGTTATTGGAAGGATATAATGGTAGAAACTCTATGCTAATTGATTGACAATTCTGTTCCGGAAAACTATTCTTTGAAAATAACCATATTATGGTGGTTAAAATTGTTATTTGCAGGCTATCATTGATTGTCATAACATGTTTTAAACTACATAAACCACACATCATATTGCTTAATTGCTTATCATTGATTGTTGACCATTAAGTATTTACTTTAGTTTCAGAGTTATTGCTTATCATTTTCTAAGTCCATTCAACCAGAATGAAGAAGGTTTGAAGTATCCATAAAGTGATCATCAAAGCCTCATGTGGAGAGTTTAGTATGCTGAGAACATTTAGTCACAGACTTTCCAGGAAAAACATATGATTTTTGCAGGTTTATGATGGTGGTTATTTTAATCAAATCCTTCATTTTAATGGTCAGTGTTGTGTCTTACTTTGGTTTTAGTCCTTGTTATCTATAACAGCTTCTGTATATAGCACACAACTATTACTAGCTTCACATGAGTATGCTTACAAAGCATTATTAGAAATTGTCTCCCTATTCGTGGATTGATATTATGTGATTTACTTGGCTCTCAAAATTGGGAATTAATTATGCGGTTGTGACACACAAGGAAATGGTATAATCCTAAAGAAATGGCCAATTTTGTCTTAGTTTCGTTGGTTGGTTAATGGTATGTCTAAAAACCATTTTTTGTGACATGAAATATAAAAGTGCGATTCCGACACACAAGGAAAACAAAGTTGCGGTTCATGTTAAATTTTACATTTTTTGTGTGTGCTTTAGTGTGGCCTATGCGTCTTCCATTCCTATCCTTTCGGTTTAAAAACAAATAAATAATTAAGCTTCATTTGAGCTTCCCTTATGGTTTTGGCTCGAAAATTCAAAACTTCATATAACATTTTTTGTGACTGAGATACTAAGAACAAAGGGAACTAAATCGTGCAACACTTAGGTGAAAGCAACTCCAACACTGCTAAATGCTTCTCCGAATGTTGTGGATAAGATTACAAAATTGCTTCTCTACAAATAATTTTATCTCGAGCTTTGTGATCAATTACGCAAATCCAGTTAAGAATAAGATTTTAGACATTGCTTCTCTCCAGAAGTTCCTTCAGGTTGGTGGTAAAGCTGGTGCTCTCGGTGATTCTGTTAATGTTACTTGCTACAAGAGCAAGATCACAGTTACTTCAGACAGCAATTTCTCCAGAAGGTAACTTTTTTCGTCTTTGCCTTGTTGTTTTGCTTAAATGTATTGCTCTATTAGGTGAAATTTGTGTACTTCAGGTAGAGTAGATAGATCTAGCATCCTATAATTGAGATATCAATAATTGTGGTGCCAAAAGGATAATAGCAGGTGATTTTGTAGAAGTTCCAATGCCTAGCTTTTGCTGTTGTGTGAGGTCTAGTTCTTGCTGTATTGGGGCCTTATGCTTGTTGTGAGCCAGTCTTGGCTTGTGATGTTTGCAGGCATTCACATTTCTAACTTAATATTCTTGTGACATTTTTCGCACTGAGTGAGAATGATTAGTGCTTGTTACTACTATTAATGTGATTCTGATGCAGTGTCTTACTAAATTTTCATAAACTCGCCACATATCTTACAAAGTGACAAATCACCTTTATTATTTTTTTCTCTTCAATATTCATATAAAGAACCATTATAAACCTATATGTAAGATTGTCTAAAATCACAAAATTTGGTACAATAATAATTAACATTTGGAACAGTTGACAACATGAATCCATTCATTCCCCAGCTTGTATAAAAACATTACAACAGCTGTACAGTCATGTATGATCTCATCTCGTCTCATACAACAGTTGACAATATTCGCTCTGTTTGGAAAATTATATCCACGATTTGCAAAAAAAATGCAGACATGATTAATAATCACCTGATTAAGATTGAAAGCCGTTGAAAAGGATCAACTATTCTTTGTTTGGATATTTCTCGTTACAAACTACTATTTGCTGATAGACATGATTTTGTGGAATGTGTTTGCAAATAAAAGTATAAGGAAATAATTACAATTTTTGATTTAAAAGTGGACATAATTGATTGATTAAAGTGAAAAACATCCAAACAAGAAGACTAAGAAAAGGCAGGAAAGACTTGGAATTGTAACCTTTACTAATTTTTTTTCTTTTGCTCTTTCCTTTTGTAATGAAAATCAAATTTCATATGGGATTTAGCTATATTGTAAAATTATAAGCAGCAAAGTTTATACACAATTTCTTATTCTGCAACTATCCGCATAAACTAATATATAGAGATATGCATAACATGAGCAACATTAGAGAGGACAAGCCCCAAGAACAGTAGTCCAGTCACATATGACCTCATTGCTGGTATCGACAAATATGTCCACGATTAGATTAACATTAATAATGCCCGATCGTCACATGCATAATCACCTGATAAAATATGAAGCAAATGCAATTGATATAACTTTTAAATGTAATTATACAATAAAACAAAATACTCTATCAACTAATCAGTGAATTATGAATGATAAAATACTCTGTAGTCTAATCAATGAAACCGTGAGGCAGGTTTAACTAACCTTAACTAGCAGGAGCTCAGTTTCGGTGAAAGCTATTTAACTTTACGATCAAAGTAACATAGACCTTGTCACCTACTCGATATATAAACCGAAAGTATGCATGCCTCCACTTCCTAATAAGAAACATAGAACCACAAGTCCCCCAGAAACCTACTGCAAATCCCATTCCCATGCCTAAATACAACGGCTCTCTTATAGATTCATCATCTTCATTCTCTGCATTTCCAGGATTTTCTTCTTCCGTGGTACAGTTATTAAGAGGAGCTCCGCATAGTTTAGGATTGCCAATGTAGCTCGATACATTAAAACTTTGAAGTTGTGTTCCGATCGGGATTCTTCCATCAAAACTATTATATGATAAATTCAAATAACTCAAAAAGGTTAAGACAGACATGCCCTGAGGAATTTCACCAAAAAACTTGTTATTAGAGAGGTCGAGAGATTCCATATTTTTCATTCCTCCAATCGTCTTCGGTATTGTTCCAACAAAATTATTGTGAGATAAGTTTAACGTTTGAACTTGAACAAGCCGGAACAATTCCAATGGCACTTCTCCAGACAAGCTATTGGCTGAAAGGTCAATAGTTCGCCTTTCCGGTTGGATTACATAAACATAATCTTGACCTTTTGTAAACAACTCAATTGTGGTAATATAATCAAGAGTTTGATTAATGGTAACCATATTAGTCAAGTTGTAGACACACTTTGGCATAGGACCGGAAAGTTTGTTATGTGCAAGGTCTAAGTGAATCAAATAAGAGAGATTGAATAGTTGTTGCGGAATAGTCCCTTCAAATTGGTTTGCTCTCAATATGACCACTTCTACGTTTTGTGACATCCTGGTTGGTATGGTTCCTGAAAATTCATTTTGTCCCAAATTCATGATCTGCAATTGTTTCCAATCAGAGAGGTTTAATGGAACTTCACCAGATAGCCTATTACTCCACAGGTTCAAGACTGACAGTTTTTTCAAGTTCTTCCAACTATGTGGAATTGATCCTGAGAAGGAGTTGTAAGACAAATCAACCAAAAGAGCCATTGGTATGTTTGGGAGTCCTCCTGTGAAATTATTGTGACCCAACCTTAAAAAAAAACAATTTAGTGTTAGGTTAGATATGTCTTCAGAAATCGAATTGTTTGACAAAATAAGTTCATTGGGTATACTTTCTACAAGGCTCGAGAACTTAATTCTATCTACCGAGGAAATTCCCGATCTCGATAAGTCGAGATATAACAGTGACTTCTGTGTATATATCCAAGATGGAAAGATTGGGCCTAGATTTGTATTTTTCAATGAAAGGTAAGTGAGTTGAAAATGAGGAACCCAATCCAAATCAAATTGGAATACAAAATTTGAGTTACTCAAGTCTAGTTCATCTAAACTAGAGAGTTTGGAAAAATGTAAATTTGAAATTTCACCGGAGAAATTATTAGAGCCAACAGATAAGGAATTTAAGGAAGAGAGGTTTCCTATTGCATCTGGAATTGATCCTTGTAGTTGGTTATAAGAGAGATAAAGGTCTCTCAAATTTTGAAGGTTTAGCAAGCTTGAAGGTATCTCACCATATATATTGCTTCGCTGAAGGTCAAGATAGGTGAGATCTTTGGTGAGATTAAAAAAGCCATCAGGTATATGAGAGGTTAAGTTGTTTAAAGAAAGAACAAGAGTTACAATTGAAGTGAAATTTAAATACTCAACAGATCGGAAGTTGTTCAGGTTACATTCACTCAACTTTAATTCTAATAGTGAAGGAAGTGTATTCACTATTTGAAGCCAATTGGTTTCCTTATGAAGATCAATTCCACTGAGGATGAGATATTTCAAGGAAGAAAATCGAGAAAGCCAATCAAGATTATCAATGTGAAGAGTATTATCAAAATTGATGGGGGACAAGTCAAGGTAGAGAAGTTTAGATGAATGTGTGATATTGTGTTGAATAGATGGAATTCTTATCACATCAAACTCATTCAAGCTCAAATCCAAGTAACTAAGAAACTCAAGTTCTATAATACAAAGATTCATCTCACCTTCCAATTGATTTAGGCTGAGATCAAGTTTTGTAACTCTTCTTGTTATGTTGTCACAGTAGACACCTTCCCATATGCAACAATCATTTTCAGTTGACCACGTTGAAATCATATCAAAACTATCATTGACGCCTTGTTTGAAGGTTAACAGTATCTCCCGATCTTTCTCATTACACAGAACCACTGTTTGATTGCTGCACATGGTTTTGTGGAATGTAGTTATAGATAAAAGCAAAAGCAAAAGAAGTGACATTTGTGAAGTAAGAATGGTCATCATGAATAATTGTTTGATAAATGTAGTTATTCAAATGGGATTATGATTTGTTATGAGATTTTAATGTGGTTATATATATAAGATTATTGGGAAAGCTTAAAAAAAGATAAATTGGAAAAGGGTTGATAAGAAAGCATGTGGACAACAGTTTCAATTCATGCAAATGGGGTCTGATTGTTAGAAAAAATGAAATAGCTCCGAAACTACAAGACTTTGAATAGGCAGGAAAGACTTGGAATAATATTATTAGGAAATGAAGCTTTGGCAATCAAGGAAAAACCGTATCTTAGGAAACAGTAAACAGGCAAAAAATTCAGAAATCAAGGATTGACAATAGAAAAATCATTTTTCCCTAATTTCAACCATTGGCACAATCAAGGATTGACAAACAATAGAAAAAATCATAAAATCCGCAAATTTTGAAACCCTAATTTCAAGCATTGGCAACCAAGAAAATTGACACAATGACAATCAAAATAATCAATACAATCATGATAGGATTTCAAGCATTGGCTTTCATCAAAACCGACACAATTACAAACCAAAAAATCAAAATGAATAAAATAGCATTAATATCAAAATTAGTTTAGTGATCATACCATGAATTAAGTTATTTTGGACGAAATATGCATCACAATCACATTTTTTAGGAGAAATCGAAGGAAAAAAAAAAGGATTAATTGGGTTTTTAAAAGTGGTGTATATAAGGTAGTGAAAACAAAATTATATCACAAAAACAGCTATTGGTTTAGTGTTCAAAATGCTTGCATTGAAACATAAAGTTGCGGTTTCGATTCTTTCAAGGGAAATTTTTCTATAAAGACTAGACCATTGACCCGTGCTGACGCCCGAGTCATATAAGAGAACAAATACAACGGAAATAAGAAAGTAAAAACTTTACTTGAATCGAAAAAATAGTATGATTCAGTTCATAAAATTAATTGTCGTAAACGTTTTTAATGTACAATATTAAACAATTTCCATGACATATAAACTTGATGACATAATTTATTGACGAAAAGAAAATCCAATGTCTCTCGAAATAGAAAAAGTACCGATATGAAATAAAAACAATACTACAAAACAAAGTGCTACACGTTACGAAAAACTTCTCTGTAGACCACATTAGATGTCACATCAGTATCTTGACTGTCTTCATCATTGATCAGTATCTTTAAACCATCCCTTGAAGTAACCCTCGATATTGCGACGTACAATTGTCCATGTGAAAAAACAGGAGACGGTGGATAGAAACCAACATTTATTAAAGACTGACCCTGACTCTTGTTAATAGTCATTGCAAATGAGACAGACAACAGAAACGGCCAAAAGGATACCTTTTTCTTTTTGTTTTTGACCAAAAGATGCATTTTTCTAATTGTTTTTTGTCAAGACCACTTGAACGACACTAAGTTGCAGAGTACACAAAAATCATGCTTAAAACAACCAATGCTACAACAACTTTCTAAATAGTAGTTTTAACATTGTGAAATAAAAATAGCAGTGCAATAAAAGCAAGACAGCAAACAGCAAATGTGCTAAGCAAATTACTCTTGAGAAATTACTAAGTTATGGAAACAGCAAACAACACTATTGTAAATGTGTTGTTTCGAAAGTTGTTGAATAGTTTTTTCAAACAGCACTACGAAGTTTTTTCAAAAGTTGATGAATAGTTTCGAAAGTTTTTTCAAACAGCCCTATACATATAGCAAACAGCAAACAACACTATACA
>Ga0228711_1012781_pt1 | contig 10149 bp, 7 predicted proteins | sample MedpolnodulmetaG_2_FD_177996 | JGI IMG/M metagenome (GOLD analysis project Ga0228711, IMG submission 177996) | Root nodule microbial communities from Medicago polymorpha collected in Santa Monica, California, United States - brown nodules | ecosystem: Host-associated > Plants > Roots > Nodule...
CAACAATTGTAAATGATATATAGTTTAAGTGAAGCGTAAAATTAGAAGGAAAAACGTTACACAAAAACATTTTTTTGTTTGAGGGAAACAAACTCAACGCTTTTCATTATCGTGTAAGAGTTAACATTAGATGGGGCCGCCTGAGCTAACTTGTGAGCGACCCCATTAGCTTATCTCCTATTAAACTCGACACAAGAGTTTTGAAATTTATTTTGAAACAACAACCTACAGGCATCTATTATACAACCAACTCACTATTATCTCCTACACATGTAGTAAACACATCCACAATATTCTTAGAGTTTAACATAATCTATATTATGAAATTGAAGGCTTCCAGAGTTGTATGCAAACCCACTGCTTCCCCTATATTAACATCACAAATATGGAACTAAAATCGCATTACGAGGATATGAAAATTTTGACCAGGTCAGAAGATACAATATGAGGTTAAACCTGGCGTAGTTTGAGAGTTTAAGGAGGAAAATTCCTAGGTTTCATGATCACTTAGAGGGGAATAGAGATTAACCTTGACAAGTGCAAGGCGATACTATATATACGAAGTACAACATCTATAAAATAAGTGTAGTGCCTAGCAGGCTGAATATAACATCCTTATCTCAGTTTCTATCCAAGTTAGTTGCTGGTTCTTTGCCATTATATCAAGTTCTCAAGAAGCTATAATGGTTTTAATGGCCGAGGAATGCTAGCAACACTCACTTTTCAACACTCTTTATGGAACCCCTAATGGGATTAGGAATTTAACGAGTCAAAGAAGTTATTGTCATCACCTGTGGTCTTAACCAGGCCTACCTTTACACTAAGTTAACACTTTACTTGGCCGCCACAAAAGACACCATCAGTTCAACACTAGTTGAAGAAGTTGAAAGACACTTCGCTAGTAAAGTGGTGTAGAGGCATGATATAAAAAACTTGAGAATATAGCTTTTCCTTAGCCATCTCGTCTCGGAGGCTTAAGCACTATTTTCATTCACACCCCACCCCATAGTCGTCAATACTAACTTTCTCATCAAAACAGTTTTCCAAAAACCTAAATTTCATGAAGAATTGTGACATGGTCAATATAAATTCTGAGTTCCAAATCTCTTTCGAACCAAGAGAAGCCATCACATCCCAATTCCTGGTGGACTTTGTGCCCGATATGACATATCCATTAATCGCAGATCGGTGGAGACTATTTTTTTATGGATCATTCAATCTTAGTGGAGCATGAGCCATTTTGGAAGGACCGGGGGGCTTTATGTGCAAAGAGTGCTTATACATAGACATAGGTGGCATACACCCCTTAAATCCCCACACATATATGCAACATGTGGCAATGTGGGTCAAAAATAACTACATATCATTTGTTACACATTACCAAAATACCCTCTCACATAGAGTGTGTACAAGAGTGGTATGAAAAAAAGGGTGTCTATCTATATTTTTCCATGTGCAAAAGGCCTTGAGAATCAATATCAAAAGATGCAACAAAACCCACTTGGGCTGGCCTAATGGTATTGACTTGGAACCTTGGAGTGTGCTCCTCCTTGAGGTTTGAGGTTCGATTGTCCCTAGTACCAATTTAGGTGGGATAATTTAACTTCTTCAAAAAAAAAAAACGGAACAATCAGGCAGACGACAAAGCTTCTAGAGCAGGGTTGCAAATGGCATAGAAAATGGGAGTGTCACATCTCCAAGTCAACATTGATTCCCAAATGATTATGAATCAAAAGGTGAATGCCAAAAAAAGAAAGAACCTTTAATCATCTATTAGATCAAGCCACTCATGAAAAAGTTCAAAGAGTTTAATGTCACCCACATTCCCCGAGTTGACAATACCAAAACCGACGGGCTACCAAGGGTGGCTAGCTTGAAGGCATATAGTCAACAAAATTTTATAGTGTTTCAAACTTTTCATAAACATAGAATCTTTGAATTCAAGTTGGATAATGGAACTCAAATATTATCTCTCAAAGAGATACTACCCATCAACAAAGAGGAAGCTCAGAAAGTCAAGTGAGTTACAACACAATAAACCGTCATAGCTGATAAATTATACAAGAGGGGTTTCTCTCCCGACCTCTATTGTTGTGCCTAGAAGTAGGAAATAGAATATGTAATGAAGAAGATTAGCAAAGGCATTTGTTGAAATCATTAAGGAGCCATGCCCTTAGAATCGAAGGTCCTCAGATCTGCAAGGAAATCGTGCAAAAATGCGATAAATGCCAAATGTTTATCAATGAATCTCATCATTTGCCTAGAGACTCAGTGGCGGAGCCAGAAATTTTATAGAGCCTGAGAAAAAATTGCACATTCCTCGTGGATAATTTTATAGACTTCCCATATAATGTTACTTCCTTCCTGCGGATAATTGCACCTTTCTCGCGGATCCTAAAATCCTAAGGAAACAATTACCCACGAAGGTATTATATTTACCTGGGAACCTAAATCCTTGGCAAAATCCGTAGGAAGCGTGTTTCCTGTGGAATTTACACCAAAATCTGCAGGCAAATCCGCAGGTAAAACGAGAGGTTCTAGTAATGGCTGGCTTGCTACAAAGAAAGTAGAAGCTGAGCCTGGGCTAGTGCCCAGGCTAGCTGGGGGGTGGCTCCGCCCCTGCCTAGATTGCTACATACGGTAGTAACATCATGGCATTTTAAAACATAGGGACTAGCCTAGGCTCAAGCCAGTTCCCATTAGTAGTAGAACTGGCTTGGGGCAACATTTTTTGGCTAATAGGCAATAATCACACTATAAATACTATGTTTTTACATTGTAATTAACTCAAGAAATCAATCAAATAAGATTATTTTCGCAATTTTTCTCTCTTTACCTTACAACTTTTATTTATGCATTTGTTAGTGCACCTCAATTCCAAAAACAAGTGTACCTAACACCCTAATGAAGAAGCTAGGGAACCCGCAACTGAGTGACGTAGTTCCTCTCTCATCGTCAATCAATTAAAGGAAAATGGAATCATATTTGAGGAAACTCAGCCGACCTACGCTTAATTAAGCTTTCATCAACAACATATTAGCAAGGATTTCCAAGGACCCGCCCAACTGACAAAAACTACTTCTTCCATCCAACTCCTCAAATTTTCTTCCTTTCTATCCCACTTCCCCTTGGGATATACTGACTTGATCATGAACTTGTACTTACCCACCTAACATCACTCAGCTTCTTGCTCATCTCCTCTTCATACTTAACTTCCTTAAAGTAGACAAAATCAAAGCTCTTTCTCCACCTATCCACATTTTTTGGAATGTAGACTTCTTCAATCTTCCCAAACCATGCAAAAACTTTTCATAGGTCTGTGTTCTTCACATTGTGTGAAAAAATAGTAAAAAAAAAGGAAGTTTTAACTTGATCTAGCACTACAAGAAATTTGCCATATAGCAACGGTTACTTTTAGCAACTGCAGAAAAAAGAGTTGCTATAGATAAAATTTAGCAACTGATGTTCCAATACCCCGTTGCTATAGGTTAAGAATGAAAAAGCGCCAAACATTTTCACCAAATATTCCGTTGGCTCCAAAACAGCCCGCTTAGTTTTTCCCCATCTTTTAATTTTTTTTCCTCTTTCCCACGTTTTCTTTCTTTCACATAACAAAACTAAAAGAAAAAACAAAAAATAACAAACCTAACTCCAAATACTCACGATTGTAACAAATTAAAAATTACTACTCACCATTGAACCTCCAAAACACAATCCATATCAATTTCCTCTTCCTTATAAAACCCAAATCTCAAATCTGAGAACACCTCTCTCAATCGATCCAATCACAATCCTCATAGAAATCCTCTCTAAATCCATCAAATCACAACCCCTAAATCACTTTTCTCATAATCACTTTTGTCATAATCGCTTTTCTTATAATCTGCTTCAATTAGTTTTCTCAAAATCGATTATTGCTCAAAACCCCCAAATCAATTTCCTCTTCCTCTTCTGTTAGAGCTTGTGCAGAGAAAAAGGTTTCACCAAATCGATTTCTTCTTCCTCATACTTGGCACTTCTTCTTCTTCCTCATACTTTTTTTTTGGTATCATTATATTGTTTATTTTTATGTATTTTTATAGGGTATATTGTATTCTCATAATCACTTTTGTGTGTTATTTTTATTGTTTATTGTTTATGATCTCTAAAGATTTCTATTAGTTTTTTTTGTGGGTGATAATGTTGTACTTTTGGGTCCATTAAGTAGATACAAATAAGGCAATGAATATTACATAAGAATTGAAGATTTTGCTTTAGAGTTTGGACAAATTTAGTTTGGATTTTACTTGAAACTAAATTTATATTTTCAATTTATATATTTTCTCTGCTTTCTGCAGCAGGCTTTAGTCACAACAAATAGTTGCTATGAAACCATATGACTCAGTTTTTAACTCAATATTAGATAGACCTGGAGTATTTAAAAGTGGACGTGACTAAAAAATGAAGTAATTGCAGTTTGTATTTCTAGGTTATGAGATATAATTGTTCTGATAGTTTTGTTTATTAATAGTCCATACCTTAAGATATATTGTTGTTTGTAGAGCATACAAAAGTTCTATAGTAGTGTTACTTAATTTTAGATGGAGTTCACTTTGCAATTGTGCATTGTTGATAAAAGTAGAAACATGAACTTAAGTGCCCTGTTCAGTAGCTTGTGGTGTATTCCTCTAATTAGGCTTTAGAAAAACCAAACATGGCCTAAATTTGTTGTTAGGTAACAATTGATTAACCATTGTGAGTAATAACACAACACAAATTCAGCCTTAAAAAACATCACAGGCACTAGGAGGTGTAATACATCAATTGAACTATTTAGCTTTAGAATCCATTGACCGGAAAGAAGAAAAAAGAACTTTTATATTGGGAAAGAGAGCTGCTACTTGGAGCTCAACTCTCTTCCACACACCAACTTATAGACTGTCACCTCTCCATCATGACAACACCAAAAACTTTCACCTATATGTATGTTTGGTGCTGTTTTTTCCGTTTGGCTTTGTGGAGCGCCTATGTGTATGCACCGGGCAGTATTGTAGTCCTGTTTTCTCGCCGTTTCTGCTGTGCGTATGCAATCTGCTTGTTATATAATATGTTGTTTTAAACAAAAAAGTGATGCTTGACTAACATTACAAGACATTTTTACCTTACCAGAGAATTTTGCGATAGGATTGATCACTTTTGCTTACAATCTCAATATGTGATAAATTTTTAAACTCTTTTTTTAATAGAAATAATAAATTATTAAATTATTAAACTCTGGTGGGTCATTTCTTCAATTTTACTTAGCAGGGGTAACAACTTATGTTAGGTTTTGCCCCCATGTAAAGCAGAATTATGATTATGTTGTTATTATATTTCTCTTGATTTTTAATTTGATAACTCTGATCTAGAATCTAGAATGGCTATTGTTATTTATGACTATTGTTTCTGCAACTGATTCTAGAATCTAGAATGGGTGTGTTAAAATGGCTATTGTTATGACTAGTGTTGAAATGTTATGACTATTTCTGCAACTGAATCTAGAATGGCTTTATGGTTTTATGGTCCTGTTCATGTGCACTTTTACATATAACTTGCTTCTGTTATGCACTTGGAAGAGTCTTGTGTTAACAAGATTGAATACCTCATTCCCCTTCCTTTCTCTTTTATCTATTTTAGTTAAGTTTTCCGAATGGAGAATAGAGGATGGGTACATGATCCGACAAAAGAAAGTGAAGAATATATCCGAGGGGTTAACGAATTTCTTGAATTTGCTTTTAAAAACTCAGAAGAAAATGGAAAAATATTGTGTCCTTGTATAAAATGTGCTAACTACGATTCACATTGTCGATCAAGTGTTTATGAACACTTAACTGATCCGCGACGTGGATTCCTTAGACGTTATACATAATGGATATTTCATGGCGAGAGACCCACAAATTCAACTGGCACAACTAACCAACATTATGAAATGGAGCATGACATGGACGGGTTACTTCGTGATGCTTTTGCAATGCCTACTTTAGAAGAGACAATTTCTGGTGAAGCTGAAAGGAATCCAGAAGTAGGAGCAAATGAAGTTTTACAAATTGGTGAAAGAGAACGAACAAGTTCTTTATCCAAACTGTAAGAAGTATAGCAAACTATCCTTTATGGTGCACTTGTATCATTTAAAGTGTCTTCATGGGTGGAGTGACAAGTCCTTCTCTATGCTATTAGATTTATTGAGAGATGCTCTACCAGAAGGGAATGTTTTACCAGAGTCATACTATGAAGCAAAGTTAATGATTTCAGGTTTAGGTTTGGGGTATGAAAAGATCCATGCTTGTCCTAATGACTGCATATTGTATTGGGATAAACATATCAAAGATCAAGTATGTCCAAAGTGCGGTACTTCAAGGTGGAAAACAACAAATGAGGATGTACAAACTACTGGTAAAGAAACTTTTGAAAAGCGTAAGAACTTACCCGCAAAGATCCTTCGATGGTTTCCTTTGAAACCGAGGCTGCAAAGGTTATTCATGTCATCTAAAATTTCTGAATCGATGAGATGGCATCATGATGGTAGAGTGAATGATGGGTCTCTTAGGCAACCAGCCGACTCACTTGCTTGGAAGGAGTTTGACTCTCGATATAAAACATTTTCGTCAGATGCTCGTAATGTTCGATTAGGGGTTGCTTCTGATGGCTTCAATCCTTTTAAGACAATGAGTATAACCCATAACACTTGGCCTGTCATACTAATTCCCTATAATCTTCCTCCTTGGATGTGCCGAAACAATCATTCTTCATGTTATCCCTACTAATTCCAGGCCCTAAAGGTCTTGGAAATAATATTGGTGTTTATCTACAACCATTAGTAAAAGAGTTGCAAGAGTTATGGTTTGATGGAATAGAAACATTTGATGCCTACAAGAAAGAGACATTCCAACTCCATGCTGCTGTAATGTGGACTATTAATGACTTTCCAGCATATGCAAACTTATCCAGATGGAGTACGAAAGGTCAGTATGCTTGTCCATGTTGTGGTATTGATACTTCCTCTCGATGGTTAAAGCATGGTGGGAAATTTTGTTACATGTGTCACCGACGTTGGTTAGCGCCTAACCACAAGTGGAGGTTGAATAGTAGAGATTTTGATGGAACAAAGGAGTCAAGGGGTCCTCCTAAAATACATAACGGGATTCAAATTTCAAGGCAAATAGATGAAATTAGAGAGAAGGGTTTAGAGAACGAGGCTGAACCTTGAAAAAGAAAAGTATTTTCTTTGATTTGCCTTATTGGGAATACAATGTATTGCGTCACAATCTAGATGTGATGCACATTGAAAAAAATGTTTGTGATAATATCATTGGTACATTGTTAAACCAAGAGGGAAAATCTAAAGATGATTATAAGGCACGGGCTGACCTTGTAGATATGGGCATAAGAAGTATGCTGCATCCACAACCAAGTCTCAAAAGTAGTACAATGCTTCTTCCTAGAGCATGTTATCAAATGAGTAACAAAGATAAGGATGCTTTTTTGAGTGTCCTCAAGAATGTAAAATCTCCGGATGAATGCTCATCAAACATTTCACGTTGTGTGCACCTTAAGCAGCGGAAGATAATTGGCTTAAAAAGTTATGATTGTCATGTTCTGTTGCAACAACTTCTTCCAGTGGCATTAAGGCGTTCATTACCGGATAGAGTCACTTCAGTTATTATTGACCTTTGCAATTTCTTCAAGCAAATATGTTCTAAGATACTTAATGTGGATTTTCTCGCACAATTAGAGTCTCGAATAGTTTTAACACTTTGTCAATTGGAAACAATCTTTCCTCCATCGTTTTTTACCATTATGATGCATTTGGTAATTCATTTGGCATATGAAGCCAAGGTTGCTGGACCAGTACAATATCGATGGATGTATCCTATTGAGAGGTATGAATTCTTCCTTTTAACACATCATATTAGTTAAATATTTTAAAAAACTTATTATTGATGCTAAGCTAAAACAAAATTTACTTTCAGGTTTCTGCTCACTCTTAAGTCATTTGTACGCAATAGAGCACATCCGGAAGGATCAATTGCAGAAGGTTTTTCGGCCCATGAATGCTTGACCTATTGTTCACATTATCTATCTGGGGTGGAAACTAGGTTAAATAGACCTGGCAGAAATGATGATGATGATGATTCCACATTGAAAGATGGTGCGACCTTTCTACATCCTGTTGGAAGACCACTAGGAAGGAAAAAACAACAAAAGTTCCAGTTAGGAAAGCGCAAGAGAGTGAAAAGAGCTAAGCTTGATGAAAAAGAGTTAATGCAAGCTCACAGATACATTCTTTCTAACTGTGATGCAGTCGCTCCATTTATAGAGTAAGACATTAATCATATTTTACTTTTACACTTATGTGTCCATTAATTTTACTTTTATAATTATGTTATCATTATTTTTAGAGAACACATTGGACTTCTTAAGAGACAGGCTCGGCCGCAGCGGCTGTCACAACTTGAAGTCGATAAACAACATAGCAAAAAATTTAGTGATTGGTTTCGAAATAGGGTGAGCACGAAAGAATTGAAATCTTTAAGATATTTATTTGCCTTATATTTAGTGTAGCTAACTATTTTTATTGAATTATTAGATTCATCGCTTGGATGAACAAGGGAGCCAAGAAATTACTCATGAACTTAGATGGCTAGCGCGTGGACCTGTTGAGGTAGTAAGGAGATACACCGGTTACACCATTAATGGTTTTAGGTTTCACACTAAGAAAAGAGAGAGATACTTGAAGACACAAAATTCTGGAGTAGTTGTAAGGACAATGACCTCAAATGATGAAATTAATTATTATGGAGCAATAATTGATATAATACAATTGGATTATTCTGGAAAGTACAAAGCTGTGCTCTTCAAGTGTGATTGGATTGATATCAAGAAAGGTGTCAAGAAAGATAAGTTTGGGATGACACTTGTGAATTTCAAATTTTTGAAACACACTGGAAAAAATCTTTGGGATGACCCGTTTGTTTTTGCATCACAAGCCAAAAAGGTGTTTTATGTATATGATGAGAGAAGCAAGGACTGGTCTGTTATTCTAGATGCAAAGGTGAGGGATGTCTATGATATGGGTGATGAAGATTCCAATGATGTTGAAGAAATCATTGAGCAGCCAATACACAACACAAGTGAAACTACTCAAAATGTTGATGCTTTAATTGCGGTTTCAGTCCATGAACATGATTTTCTTGAAGTTGATGTTAATAATCAGATTGAGGAAGAAGAGGAAGATTGGGAGAATATGTTTTAGTGAATGTTTTGATTATATATTTTATCATTCCCTTTGTATTTTATGGTCATCATACCATTGCTTTTTATGTTAATATTCTCTCTCATTCCCTTGAATGATTTTATACCTTTTTGTATGCAACTGGACTTGACTTATTATTTCCTTGCGTTCATCACTCACTTAATTTAAAGTATTGCAGCAATGGCAAAGAAGAGAAAATTGAATATTGGGAGTCGTAGGTTAAAAGATTCAAGCCAAGGAACTAGTGCAAGTCATACAACCTCAACTCATGCACAAGGAAGTAATGTAAGGAAGTAATGTTGAACAAACTCATCCAACCTCCACTCATGCCCAAGGAAGTAATGCAGAAGAAACTCATACAACCTCAACTCATGCCCAAAGAAGCAATGTTGAAGAAACTAGGCCCAACCCAAGTCATGTGGAAGTAGTCACACATGAGTCCGAAGATTCCTACTATATTCCTTCAGATATAGAAGCAGAAGAAGAGCTAGAAATTAATAAAGGTTTCAATTATATATAATTTCTGTTTTTGTAATTTATTTTATATATAGTTTATGTTTGAATTATACTCTTATATCTAGACTTGTTTTAGTTATTGAAAATTATTTGTGCAAGTTGCTGTCATTTGAGTTCCATCTGATCTGATTGGATTCTTTTACAGATGTCTTTATTCCGTATTTTGATTATTTATTTGCTGCCTATCGCTAGATTGGTATTCATGATTGCGTAGCTTAGCTGGAATGAAATATAAATCAGTCTAGGTGTGTTGGAATGTTAGTCGCTTGCATAGTGTGAAAATGGTAGCATTTCTAATGTTAAGTTCCGTTTTCTCTTTTGTGTTACAGAGGCTGTATCTTGCCTAGACCATGCTGTGAATC
>Ga0228711_1012783_pt1 | contig 10148 bp, 18 predicted proteins | sample MedpolnodulmetaG_2_FD_177996 | JGI IMG/M metagenome (GOLD analysis project Ga0228711, IMG submission 177996) | Root nodule microbial communities from Medicago polymorpha collected in Santa Monica, California, United States - brown nodules | ecosystem: Host-associated > Plants > Roots > Nodule...
AGCCCGGGCGCGGGCTGCGGCAGAACATTTCGAGCCGTGGCATGGCGGGATAGAGCCGCTCGATCTGCTCGGCGAAGTAATCGGGCTTGGCGCTATGCCTGCCCTTCCGCTCGCGATAGACCGTCTCCGGCTGCGAGCCGGGCAGCGGCGAAACCGGGTCGCCGCGCCTGCCAATCAGCAGCAGCTCGTGGCGGTCGCGGCCCCAATAGCCGGTTCCGGCCACCTCCTTGTCCCAGATCCAGTGATGCACATAGGTGAAGCCCCACGCGGCCATGACGCGGAAAGCGTCCGACAGCATCGGGTTCGTCGCCCAGAGAAACAGGACTGAATCGGCCTTGGCCGGTGCGCCGATCTCGTCGAAGAGGGCGCAGATCGCATCCGCCGGCATGGTCGGATAATGGTTCTCGGCGCTCTTCTCGCGCCCCGTCACTTCCGAGCGCACCCCGAACTGCCACGGCGGATCGGCATAGATGACCGGGAACTTCTGACCAACCTTGCCTGCAGTCGACGAGCCGGCCTCTGCGACATGCGCCATATGCGTCAGCCGCACGGCATGACGAATCTCCTGCCGCTTCTGGCGGATTTCCTTGGCGCGCTGGATGATCTGCTTTTCCTCAAGCCGCAGCGCCTCTTCCTGCGCCGCCCGCTCCAGGTGGCTCAAAGCCTCGCCGGCATGGACGGAGATCCGCCCGTCGCGGATGGCATCGGACAGCGCCTCGACCCCGTGGTCGCGCACCCGCTTTGCGGCCTTGACCGCGCGCTCGGAAATCGAAAGCCGGCGCCCTGCCTCGCGGGCGTGCAAATTTGCATCCCCGGCTGTGCTCTGGTTGATGCCGCGTTCCCAATCGACGATCCGTGCCGCCACCATGGCGCGCTGGCTTTCCGTCAGGTGCCGACGATGCAGGTTGAGGGAGAGCACGAAGCCGAGCGGGTCCTTGCCCTCGTATACCTTGGTCCAGGCGTCGATCCCGACCAGATGGCAAGCCGCCTCGCGGTTCCGCCCGTCAAGGATCTTGCCGTCGAGCAACCAGACCGGCTCCTGCTGCCCGTTCGTCTCGATGTCGTCGGCGAGGCGGCGCAGCTCGTCGTCGGGCAGCATGGGGAAAAGGGCAGCGAGCGGATGATGCGGCAGGCGCGTGAGCGGCGGCAGCTCGGCCGTCGGCGAAGGCTCGATCTCGGCCGGCGCAGGGAGGCGATCGGCGCCCTGCTCGGGTTGAACCCGAGAATCCGGCGCGCCGGGTCCGTCCTCGCCCCCCTGCCCGATTTCCGGCGGCGTCACGTCGGCGAGCTCGCAAAGCTTCGCCATGGGATACCAGACCGTACCATCTTTCTTGTCACGACCAATCAGCCCGCGGCCGTTCAGGCTGCGACATGCGACGACATCGGATTGTTTCTCCGCACGATAGACACCCGCTTGCAACACTGCGTCGACGATCTCGCGCGCCTTCGGTCCAAGCTTCGGAAGCTGATCGCTCACGGCCTTCTTCCTTCCGATTGTTCGATGATCTTGCAGACCTCGTCTTCGTCGATGCCGAGTTCGGCTGCGATCGAGTGCGTGTCGCGGTTCTCCTGGAGCCAGAGCGTCAGAACGCGCACGACGAGGACCTGGCGGGACAGCGTCGTCATTCCACCCTCGCCAGGCGATCGAGATATTCCGCACCTCTCGCCGTCAGCCGCACGTCGTCACGGCTACGGCCGACCCAGGCGACGAAGCCAGCGGCAAGCGCCTTGACCACGGCATCACGGTCGACGTTGCGGGCGAGCGTGTATGCGTCGCCGCTCGCCCGCACCCGCCGCAGCAGCGCGATGCAGCGCGTCCCGACCGAGCCACTGGCAGTCCAGCGCGTGGGGGTGGCGCGCTCCATCAGTGCACCCCCTTTCGGCCGATATCGCCGAGGCCGTTCCCGCGCATGGATTCCAGCGCCGCGCGCAGTCCATCGACCGTCGACTCGTCATCCAGTCCGGCCGTGATCGCCGCCGCGGCACAGGCGACCGTCACGACGCTCACGGCCGCTTCCGGGTCGTCGGGCAGCAGTGCGCAGATCGCCGTCACCGTCTTGGTCGGGTTTTCGGGTCCGCCGTCCATCAGGCCGCCCCGTCCATCATCATCGCTTCGAGGCGGGCAAGATCCTGCTTCGCCGCCACGATGCGGCTGCGGATGGCCTGGCGTTCGGCCGCGTCAATGCGGCCATCCTCGATCGCCTGCGCGGCGGTGCGCACGACATCGTCGAGCACGCCGTCGAGGCGCAGGACCGCGCTGGCGGTGACCGCGCCGAAGCTGGAGACGTGCTCGTCCTTTACGATCCGCGACAAGGCGGTTAGCAGGAAGGGGTGATCGCACCGCCGGTCGAGTTCGGCGGCAAGATCGAGGCGGATGAAGCTGTCGCGCCATTCCTCGCCCGTGGAGGCGTATTTGGTCAGCGTCGAGGAGGCGACCCCTAGCGCCACGGCTGCCCGGCTAACGCCGCCCAGCGCCTCGTAAGCCGCAGCCGTGGCGGCCTTGATGATGGATGCATGTTGGTCAGAAATTGCACGCACGAAAACACCCCTGAGTTTGGGTCAAGGAAAAAATCAACCGAAAGGATTCCGTGAAGGCCGCGCGCCGGCGGCTTAGGGTCAGCCCATCAGATCACGGAGGGCCGCATGGATAGGCAGAGGGAAAAACAGAGGCAGGGACGCGCCGAAGCTGGGCGCGTCCCTGCCAGTGGGCAAGGTCGCCGATCGGGAGGAGGTAACCGGTGCCTTGCTGGAGAAACTTCATTCGGCCGCCTCCACCGGATGCGGCAACTCTACGGGCAGCCCCCTCGCCGCACAGTTGGCGGCGTAGAGTTCCTCCGGGCGATAATTTGTGAGCGCAATGATCACCGGCCAGTGGCGATCCGGAATACCGGTCTTGCTCCACTTGTAGACGGCATCCTTCGAGATATCGCCGCCAGCCTTGCTGCTGGCTTGCGCTATCGCGTCGGGTCCGCCTGCGTCCTTGATGATCTGCTTGATAGTGGTCGTGCTCACGCATGAACTAATACTGGATTTTAAATCCAACTATAAGGCAAATGATTTCCAGACCGGAAATTATTTCCGAAAGTATGATGCGACGATGAACTGGTGGAAGAGATTGGACGAGCGGCGCAAGGAACTCGGCTGGAACAAAGCCGAGTTGGCGCGCCGTTCGGGCATCCCGTACGACAATATCAACAAGTATCTCCGAGGCGAGATCGAGCAGCCGCGCGGGGATGCCCTTGAGACCCTCGCTCGAACGATCAAGCGACCGCTGCTGTGGCTCAGAGACGGTATTGAGGTCGAAGGCGGCGAGTTGGTGCCCGCACCTGGGCGCCTCGTGGCCGGGGCGCTTGTCGGCAAAGCAGAGGCCGGCACGTTCAGAGAGGTCGACGCTTTCGACCAGGCTGAACGCCAGGTGATCGCCGTTCCGCCGGATGAGCGCTTCCCCAATGCTCGAATATTGGTTTTCGATGTTGCAGGCGATTCGATGAATGACCTCCGGCCCCGCCCGATCCTCGATGGAGACCGGTTGATTTGCGTTGCATACGAGGATGTGGCCCATGAGGCCGTGCTCCGCGACGGCATGGTCGTTGTCGTCGAGCGAACGCGTGACGGCGGGCAAACGCGTGAATGGTCTGTGAAGCAGGCAGAGATCTATCAAGGGCGCACGGAATTTCATCCGCGCTCGACCAATCCGAAGCATAAGCCGATCGTCGTAGAGCGAGACGTTTTTGCGGACGATGGCTCTCAGGTCGAAGTGGTCGGCCTTGTTCGCCGGGTTCAGAACGACCTTCCGTTTTAGGCCGCCAAGCTCTTTCGAAGATCGAACGCTTGGCAGGCCATGCGAATTTCTCCGAGCAACCAGCTCGGCGGCTCATCGCACATGAACACCCGATTGTCGGCACCAACGAAGTTCATTACGGGGTAAATGCCGAACCACTCTCCCGTGTCGACTGGGGCAAGGCGAGCGATGCGAAAGCTATATCCCGGAAACTGTCGCCTTAAATGATCGGCGAGGCGCTCCTTCGGCGCCCATGCATCGGTGCGTAGCGCGCCCGGCGGCACGACGACGAACTCCGTGACTTCCCTAAAATCCATAGCTCCGCTCCTGGCTAATTCCGATAATCTGCCCAACAACCCCGGCGCAGACGCAGTTAAAGCGGAGCGCATCGAGAAATCCGCTCTCCACCAGCTCGTCTACATCACAGGGCGCATCATCGACCGCAGGAACCTCGACCGTCCGGGATGACTCCCTCAGGCAGTTGTCGCAGCGGATGTGCAGCGTGAACACTCTCGGCAAATGACGCAGCGCAACGCTCATGTTTGTTCTCCTTTCGTTCGAATAATCCAGATGCAAGCGCGTGAGTCGAGTCGTTTTCGCCGATATGGAAAATAAATCCATTCTCCCATTGACGACTGCTTAAAGTGGATTTAATTTCCAACTTGCAAGCCCTTCATCAAACGGAGACCAACATGCAACCAAACGGCGGAATTCACACGAGAAACACGATCAACCGCATGGCCGAGGCGATGCGCTCGGTCGGCGACGGCTGCACTAAGGAAGATTTGCTCCTGAAAGGCTTCACCGAGCGCCAGGTTTACATCTTCGGCCCGAAGGCCACCGAGCTCGCCACCGTCATGGCCCGAGCGGCGTAGCGCCATGACGAAGAGGGCGCGCCGCCGTGGACCCCTGCCCCTGTGGTTCACGCGCGGGGCGCTCGCCGGCCTCGCCTACACTCTCCCCCTTCAACTGATCCTGCTCTGGAGCCTCTGGCCATGACTGAGCATTTCACCGGACATAACAAGGCGCGTCTCGAAGCCAGCCCTAATCGCTTCTTCCTCGCCTGCGTGATCCTCGCGCTGTCGATCGCATTCCTGATGTCCGTTGCATTGGCTGGCACCACGGCCTTCCGAAAGGAATGGCAGTTCGCGTCGGATGCCCGCGTATGATGCCGCAGCCCGTCACCCTCCTCATCGGCCACGATGCCACCACGGGCCACAAGCGCGCCAGCGCCGCGCCGGTTGCCGCCCTTCGCGGTCATGATCTCACCGTAGCCGAGCGCTCCGCGCTGCTCGACTGCTACGCCACGCCCGATCGCACCATCCTTGAGATCGCCACGACGCACGGCGTCGACCGCGAGCGCCTGCAGGCACACTCCAAATCGATCAACGGTTTTGAAGCCGTTCACGTCGGCCGCCCAGGCTCGTGGGGAAACCCCTTCGTCGTCGGCAAGCATGGCGATGCACCCTATCGCGTGGACCTATATAGGGCCTTGCTTGCGGGCCTATTGCGCGTAGGCGCGGATCCCGACATTGAGGCGCTGGAGCGCACCCGGCGCTTTGTCGCTGAGAACGTCCACGAGCTGAGCGGCAAGAACCTCGCCTGCTGGTGCAGGCCTGGCGCACCGTGTCATGCGGATGTGCTGATTGCAGCAGCCAATCGCGACGGCGAGACCAGCGGATGAATGCCGGCCCGTCTCCCGATCAGATACGGTTGGACAAGATCCGCGCCCGCCACGGCGAAGCCAGCCACGACTGGACCGTGGATGTCAAGGCACGCGGCCTGCGCCAGCTCTTCGCGCGCCTGCTGTCCGGCACTGCTCAGTCGCCTGTCGTCACCGTCACTGAGGAGTGCGGATGGCAAGACGAGGAATTTCTGCTGCACGCCCATGCAGACATCGAGTTCTTGCTGCGGATCTACAGCCGCCTCGTCGATCGGCTGGCCGAGAAGACGCGCGCGCTCGCTTGCTACGAGGAGCGGCCGGAAAAGAACTATGCTGCCGAGTGCGCCATCAAGTGCGGCGAACCGGCGTTCAAGAAATTCCTTGAGGAATGCCATGGCCTCGAGCGCCCCCTGACGGATGAGCGCGCCGCCACGAAAGTCCGCTCCTTTCTCGGCATCGGCTCGCGCCGGCAGTTGAACGACAATCCCGCAGCCGCAGAACGCTGGTGCGACCTGCGCGGCCACTTCGATGCCTGGAGGCGCCGCGGATGAGCAGGAGGCGCGATCGCATCAGAGCGAAGATTATGGCGCGGGTTTGGATAGACCCGGTGACCGGCTGCTATGTCTGGACCGGTCCTGACTCCGGCAAGAACGGTCGAGGCAAGGGCTACCCTCGCATGTCTCTCGACGGCCAGACGGTCGCAGTCCACATCGCCATGTGGACCAACGAGCACGGATATATTCCGGGCAAAAAAGAACTGGACCACGCTTGCCGCAATCGACTCTGCGTGCGGCCGGAAAAGGATCACGTCGAAATGGTGACCCGAAAGGAAAACGCCAAGCGACGTGAGCAGGCAAAGCGCGGCATGATAGGCCACAACGGCGGGCCAGCATTCGCATGTGAGGAAGCGTAGAGATGAAGACGCCCGACCCAATTTCCAACCAAGTCTTTTCGACATCCTTCCTGCTCTTCGCCCAGTATGGCGGCAAGGCGATCATCCCTGTCGAGGACGTCTGCCGCGACTATTTCAATCACCTCACGCCTGACAAATTTCTTCGGAAGGTCGGAACTGGCGAAATCGCCCTGCCGGTTGTGAGGGCGGAAACGTCTTAGAAGTGCCAGAAAGGCGTCTATTTGCAGGATCTGGCCGATTATCTGGATCGGCGGCGCGAGGCGGCACTAAGGGAGTTCCGTCAACTGCACCGATGAAAATATAAAGGCGCTTGTGCTACGTCCAACAATGCCGGTGGCTCTGCCTTTGTGCATGTCGGCGTTACGAGGCTCGCCCGCTTCCGGCCCGACGCGGACTCCAACTCGTTGCGCCGTGACGGCAGGTTTGCGCCCGCATGTCGGGCGTTCGCGATTGGATACAAGCTCCTTTAAGGTGCCGTTTGCTAGGGAAGTAGTTATGAATGTGCGTTCTTATCGGCGACGACTACTTCAACCGAAACCTTGGACACGTTGTAAAGAACCACCGTCCCGCCGACCGCCTGAGCGGGATTGAACAGGGCGAGATTGATACCATCGCTTACCGAGCTACGATAAACAACGCCGTCGAAGCCGCTCTTCTTGATGAATTCGCACAGATACTGGCTCGGAATATAGTCGATAGCCGCCCCCGCTGGCTGAACCGGTCGAGTCAGTTCCTGACCCAAGCGTTCGAGGAACGGCAAGTCGGCGCGCAACTGCCCAATCGCGCTCGACTCGGATAGAATGAAGGGTGAGACGAGCTTGCGCGGGTTGCGCAAGTCCACTGCCTTGATCTCGGGGACCGTAAAGTCAGCGACACAGGCAACCTCACCGGTATGGGGCCTTATCTCCGCCACAGCTGTCTCAGGAAGCGATCCTAGATAGAGATAGGGAATGCCGGCGGGATTCGCTCGGCCGTTTGACGAGCGCCGTCTCGGCGGTGCGGCCATTTTCTCAATTGGAAAGACCTCATCTTCGGTGCGGATACGCGCACGATACCATTGCCGGGGTAAGGGAGGCGCTATCAACATACTGAGCAGCTGTTTGAGACGTTCGTCATCGATGGCAACGTCGAGAAACCAGCGATTGGCGTACATCATCTCGTCCCGCAGCTTGTCCCACTGCGCTAGGCCTTCGCTGATATAGCTCGCAGACGGGGTGAACCTGCGACGGACGATCTCACCGTCATCGAGGATCTCGCCGAGCAATTCCTTGGCATGGGCAATGTCCATGCGCGGATGACTGAAGAGTTGCCAATCGTCCTTCATCCATTCGACCAGCGACTTTCCGTCCTCGCTCGGCTCGTACACATTGACCAGTGACTCGAAGTAGATGGCTAACTTTTCCGGCTCAACGAGCTGGGTTTCCGCAGTCCCACAGAAATCGCATGTCCCATGGCCGGGATCGTGATTCCGAAAGAGCTGATCCCGCAACTCGCGATCATCGAAGCACTCCGGACAGCAGAAACGATTTGCCATGGGGCTCAGCCCAGATAATTGGCAAGCGTCTCGATGTGGTGTTTCATCGAGAGTTTTTTGACGGAGCCGAGACCTGGGAAATGACCTTTAGCATGAAGTTCGCGAAACTCCTTGATCGCTTCGGTCCCGAGAATATGAGAGGTACCACTGTTAAGTTTTGTGATCAGCTTCGCCAGTGCCTGGGCAAACTTTCCGGCGGGATCAGTCGGCGTGTCGTTCGTGATCGAAACGAAGTGATGGATGTACATGACCTCGTCGGCATCGGGGTCAATGAAGGTCAAGTGAATCGCGACGGCATAGGCGGGTCCGCCACCTTCAGAATAGACGTCGCCGACCGTGAGGAAATCGCCGAAGCCATTCATTCCAAGATCACTCTGGAAAGTTAGATGTAGTTCGGAGAATTCTTCGACTGGGATCTTGGCAAACTCGGCGTTTTTGCGCGGCTTGAAGCCGTCGCGGATCAAGATGCGAGTGCTGCCTTCGAAGTGCTTGCGGTAAAGCGTATTGGCATGGCCCTCGAGGAAAACGTGCCTAGTCTGTGGCAGCGTACCGTCTAGGTAGGCGGCAAGGCCCTTCTGCTCTGTAAAACCGGAATGGATGAAAGTCGGATTATGATCGAGGTGGGCTTGGTGAAATTCGACCGCATCGGCGAGCTTTATGTTGCCGCGCAGGAGGATGCCTGCCGAAATCGCGCCACCGAAAATGCCTTTTTGCAGAAGCTGCGAGATGCCGGTTCCGTTCTCCTGATGGTCGCCATGATACGGGTTCACGATGATGATCGCCTGGCCCTTGGCATCGCAGACTGCTTTTAGCGCTTTTTCAAGGCCGCCCAGCGACTCCTTCACGGGCTCGATGATCGGCACAAAATTGTGCTCCGCCATCAGCTCGGCGGTGTCCCGGATGGTTAGAAGTTCGAACTGCTTGCCGCGAAAATATGGATAATACATGCGCTGGTCAGCTCCAAGTCATGGCCGCGTGCAGCGGCGTCGTGACGGCCTCGATCAGTCGCGGATGGTCGGCGCGCCGCACTGATATAGACAAGGCGGCCGCCTGCAAAGAGGCTGGCAGAAGGTCAATGAGTTCTCCGAGCGGTGCGAGATCTCGCGTCCGCTTGAGTGTGCGCACCATCTCCACGTGTAACGCAGCCGGGTCGAGTACGGCGAAGAGATCGCGCATCGCGGCGTGCCGCTGAGTGTTCGGGATCTGCGGCACGGTAACGCCCATTGCGTTGAGTATCGCAACAGCCTCGCCCATACGGAGCGATTCAAAGACGGTTACCGGGCAGATACGCGACGGGCAGTCGATCGATTCTCGCAGCGTCGTGATGCGATAGCGTTTGGAGAGACACATTACCCCGACATCGTCCGGGACGGTTGCAAGCACGCCCTCAATGTGTCCTTCGCTCGCAATCACATTCACTTTGGCAAAGACACGTTTGTAGTTCTCAACTTGATTGGCGAGCCGTGCGAGGGAATCACGTTCCGACTTGATTTCATAAACGGTCGCAGTACCGTTCAGGATGACGAGATCTGCCTTGGAGGTGGCGGCACGAAACTCATTGAGCATGGAGGCCGTGCGGAGCGAGTGCGTGCCCATCAACACTTTGTGGGTGATTGCCGCGCGATAAATGTATTCGTCGCGATGTCCGGCAACCTTCAGTGTCTCAAATGCGGAGTCGAAGGCATCCCCGACAGTCGCAAGTGGTTCGGCACGCGTGCTCAAATCGGCCTGCTCAACAAGACGACGGAACAAACCGGACTGGCCTTTCTTCGCCATTTCACGGAAAACCGTGGCTGAGAACAGCCGCGTCAGAGCCGAGAGTTGCATCGATTTGTAAATGTTCTTTCCCCCAAGTTGCACCGCAACGGAATGTGCAATCGAAGCTCGTTTTAGCGCAGAAACTGCCGAAAGGGAATCGGGATTTCGCCGATTTGACATCAGACGCGGCTCACCGCTCTGCACCCTTTCCTAGCAGACGACCGGTCACCACTAAACCAGTCACGGCGGGGCATCCGAACTGCGACTTGCCGCGCAGAAAGGGGGCGTTTATGCGTAGTTGATGCTGCCAGAGCGACATCGGCGTGCTACAATTTTGCTACAAATCTACAAGCGCCGTTGTTTTTGCTTCACTTAATCGCTATTTCAGTCCAGTCGATCATAGGCGCCACGGCGAAGACAGGCGCCTTGAAGTACTTGCCTTCCCCCACGTTTCCAGCCGTTTGCGCCGTTTCCTTCATATCTCGTCAGCTCTCGTTTG